>Ga0070741_10003189_pt1 | contig 41384 bp, 45 predicted proteins | sample Coa_R1_4_FD_66440 | JGI IMG/M metagenome (GOLD analysis project Ga0070741, IMG submission 66440) | Surface soil microbial communities from Centralia Pennsylvania, which are recovering from an underground coalmine fire - Coalmine... | ecosystem: Environmental > Terrestrial > Soil > Unclassified ... | reverse complement strand
GTGGTGCCGCCCCAGCCCACCGAGTTCATATGCAAGAAGTGCTACCTGGTGAAGCACCGCAGCCAGCTCAAGGACAAGGCGCGCATGCTCTGCCGAGACTGCGCCTGAGACCCGCCGGGCCCCGCCTCCCGCTCGCCATCGCGCTCGCGGCCGCGTCCGGGCTCCTGCTGTCGCTTTCCCTGCCACCCGCGAGCCTTGGACCGGTTGCCTTCGTCGCGCCGGTGCCGCTTCTCTGGCTGCTCTCCCGGTCGCGCCCGCGCCGGGGGTTCCTGCTCGGGTTCACGTTCGGGGTCGCGTACTTCGGCGCCGTCCTGTATTGGGTCCTGCTGTTCGGCGAGTTGGGATGGAGCGCCCTCGTGCTCGCCTCCTCGGGCTTCGTCGGCGTCTTCGGGTTACTCGTGCCGGCGCTGTGGCGGCCCGAGCACCCCGTGCGCTCGGTGGTCGGCGTGGCGGCCCTGTGGACGGCGATCGAATGGCTCCGGGGGATGTGGCCGGTCGGTGGCTTCACCTGGGGAGGGATCGGGACGACCCAGACCGGCGATCGGACCCTCATTCGGCTCGCCTCCGTCACCGGGGTCTGGGGCGTCTCCTTCGTGGTGATGGCCGTCGCCGCCACGATCCTGATGGCCTGGGAACGGCGGGCGAGCCACCCCGGCCTCCTCCTCGCCGGGGTCGCCGCGATCCCCGCGCTGATCCTCGCGCCGGGGCTGATCCCGATCCCGCGTCCGAACGGGCCGGCGCTCGAGGTCGCCGCCATCCAGGTCGATGTCCGCGGGGCGCGGGGGCTCGCGCCGGCGGCGGAGGACCGGGCGGTCGCCGCGATGAACGTCGCGCGGCACCTGGCGCTCCCGCGGGGCGCGGTGGACCTGGCGGTCTGGGGCGAGAGCTCGCTGGATCCCGGGGCCAACACGCCATCGTTCCGCGGGCGCGTGGTGGACGCGATCCGTGAGGTCGGCACGCCGACGCTGGCCGGCGCGGTGGTCCACGCCCCGAACGGCCGCTACTACAACGAGAGCCTGCTGTTCGACGGTCGCGGCCGGATCGTGGGGGAGTACCGCAAGGTCCACCTCGTCCCGTTCGGCGAGTACGTGCCGTTCCGGCACTGGCTCTCGTGGATCTCCGCCCTGCGACGGATTCCCTACGACGAGACGCCGGGGCAGCGCGTGCACCCGCTCCACGTGGACGGGCTCACGTTTGGAAACGTCATCTGCTTCGAGAACAGCTTCCCAGCGATCGACCGAACGCTCGTCGCCGACGGGGCCGAGTTCCTCGTGGTCACGACCAACAACGCGTCGTACGAGATGACGGCCGCCTCGCGCCAGCACCTGCTCATGAGCCAGCTGCGGGCGGTGGAGAACGCGAGGTGGGTGGTGCACGCTGCCGTGTCGGGGATCAGCGCCTTCATCGATCCGCAGGGGCGCGTGGTCGACGAGCGCGGGCTGTTCCGTCCCGCGACCATGCTCCATACGATCCGGGCGTCCTCGGCCGAGACGCTCTACACGCGCCTGGGGGACTGGTGGGCATGGGTGAGCCTGGTCCTGGCCCTCGGCCTGCTCGTCGTGCCCCGGGCCGGCAGGCCCGCCCCGCCGGCCGCCCCCCTGGGCGAGCGCCTCCGCACCCTCGTGATCCTCCCGACCTTCAATGAACGCGAGACGATCGAGTTGGTCCTGCAACGCCTCCTGGCGCTTCCCGAACCCGTCGACGTCCTCGTGGTGGACGACTCCTCGCCCGACGGAACGGCCGAGCTCGTCCGCACGGTCGCCGCTCGCGAACCCCGAGTGCGGCTGGTCGAGCGACCCCGCAAGTCAGGGCTCGCGAGCGCGTACCTCCAGGGATTTCGGCTCGCGATCCAGGAGGCGTACGACCTCGTCGTCGAGATGGACTCCGACCTCTCCCACCAGCCGGAGGAGCTCTCACGGCTCCTCGCCTCGGCCCGGTCCCACGACATCGTCATCGGGAGCCGCTACGTCGACGGCGGATCCGTCACCAACTGGAGCTCCGCCCGGGTCGCCCTCTCCCGCGCCGGCAACCTCTACGCCCGCCTCCTGCTCGGCTTCCCGATCCGAGACGCCACCAGCGGGTTCCGCGTCTACCGAGGAGCGCCGCTCGCGCGCCTCCTCGCCGACCCAATCCGATCCGACGGCTACGGATTTCAGATCGAGCTCGCCTTTCGCGCCTGGCGCGAGGGCTTCGACGTCGCCGAGGTCCCGATCACGTTCCGCGAGCGAGAGCACGGCCACTCCAAGATCTCCCGCCGGATCGTCCTCGAGGCGCTCTGGCTCGTGACCCTGTGGGGCCTCAAGGCCCGCCTCGGACCGGTCCCCCGCCCCCTTGGCGAACGCCCATAACGGACGTTATGGAAAGTGACGGGGCCCATTTCCTCGACCGTCGCGGGGAGCTCCTCCCCCTGGCTCTGAGCCGCGGGCCGGCTACCAGCGCAGCTTGAGCTGTCGGGCCGCCCGCGCCTCGTCAAGCCGGCGTACGGGCGTGGTCACCGGCGCGGCATGGAGCAGCTCCGGATCTCTCCGCGCCTCCTCGGCCGCCTGGAGGAACGCGCGGCCGAGGCCGTCGAGCGTCTCCTTGGTCTCCGTCTCGGTCGGCTCCACCATCATGGCCTCCTCCACGATCAGCGGGAAGTACACGGTGGAGGGGTGGTAGCCGAGGTCAATCATGCGCTTGGCGACGTCCAGGGCCCGGATCCCGGTGTCGTCCTTGAGCGGCTTGGCCGTTGCCACGAACTCGTGCATGGGCCGGCCTGGCATCGCGAGCGGGAACGCCCCCTTGATCAGCTCGGCCAGGTAGTTCGCGTTCAGCACCGAGCGCTCGGCGACCTCCTTCAGCCCGTCGCGGCCGTGCAGGAGCACGTAGACGTAGGCGCGCACGAGGATCCCGAAGTTGCCGAAGAACCCGTGCATCCTCCCGATGGAGTCGGGGCCGCCGGCCTCGAGCCGGAACGTTCCGTCCTCGTTGCGCTCGACCAGGGGCCTGGGGAGGTAGCGCGCGAGCTCCTTCGTCACGGCGACCGGGCCGGCGCCCGGCCCTCCCCCGCCGTGCGGCGTGGCGAACGTCTTGTGCGTGTTGATGTGCACGATGTCGAAGCCCATGTCGCCCGGACGGCAGCGGCCAAGGATCGCGTTCAGGTTCGCCCCGTCGTAGTAGACGAGACCGCCGACGCCGTGGACGGCGGCCGCGATCTTCTCGATCTCCTCCTCGAACAGCCCGAGCGTGTTCGGGTTCGTGAGCATGAGCCCGGCGACGTCCTGGTCTAGCAGCTTCTCCAGAGCCGAGACGTCGACCAGGCCGCGGGCGTCCGAGGGGATGTGGAGCGCCTCGTACCCCGCGAGCCGCACGCTCGCCGGGTTGGTGCCGTGCGCCGAGTCGGGGATCGCCACCCGCCGTCTGGGGTTGCCCTGGCGGGTGTGATGCGCCCGCATGAGCAGCAGGCCCGTGAGCTCTCCGCAGGCGCCGGCCGGGGGCTGGAGCGTGGCGCGCTCCATGCCGGTGATCTCGCACAGGGCGCGCTCCAGGCGCCACAGGAGCTCGAGCGCCCCCTGGACGGTGTGATCCGGCTGCAGCGGATGCAGGCGCCGAAAGCCCGGGAGCGCCGCCGCGACCTCCGCGACCTTCGGGTTGTACTTCATCGAGCACGAGCCGAGCGGGTACACGCCGGTATCGACCCCGTAGTTCCGCTGGGACAGGCGCGTGTAGTGCGACACGATCTCGCGTTCGGCCACCTCGGGAAGCACCGGAGGCGTCCGGCGCGCGAGCTCCCCCGGGAGCTCGACGGGGGGAACGTCCAGGCGTGGAAGGCTGAAGGCTCGGCGGCCGGGTCGCGACAGGTCCATGATGGTTCCCACGCTCGTGGGAGGATCCTGCGTGCGTACCGGAGCGCCGGTCACGCGAGCACCTCGCGCATCGCCTCGGCGAACGACTCGATCTCGGCGCGCGAGCGACGCTCGGTGACCGCGACGAGCAGTGCGTGACCGTCCGCGTCCGGGAGCGGAACTCCGGCCAGGAACCCGCGGTCCACGAGCGCGTCGCGGACCGTCGAGGCGGGCCTGGGCAGTCGGAGGGCGAACTCCTTGAAGAACGGCGCGCCGGGGAACAGCAGCTCCACGCCGGGGATCTCGGTGAGACGCTCGGCCGCGTACGCCGCCTTGGCCGCGCACTGCCGGCCGAGCTCGACCAGGCCCTGGGGTCCGAGCCACGCGAGGTACACGGTCGCCGCGATCGCCATGAGGGTCTGGTTCGTGCAGATGTTCGAGGTCGCCTTCTCCCGGCGGATGTGCTGCTCGCGCGCCTGGAGGGTCAGGACGTAGCCGACCATGCCGTCGACGTCGACGGTCTCGCCGACGATCCGGCCGGGCAGACGCCGCACGTCCTCCATCCGGGCGGCGATCACCCCGAGGTAGGGCCCGCCGAAGCTCAGATGGTTTCCGAGCCCCTGCCCTTCCGCCACCGCGAGGTCGGCTCCGAGCTCGCCCGGCGGCGCGAGCACGCCGAGCGAGAGGGGGTCGAAGACGTGGATCGCCCGGGCCCCGGCCTGGTGGGCGATCTCGAACAGCTCGCGAGCGGGCTCGAGCACGCCGTAGGCGTTCGGGTGCTGCACGATGACCGCGGCGACGTCGGGCCCGACCGGGGGTTCGCCGCCCCGCCCGAGCGGGATCGGGAAGACCTCCGGCTCGTACCCCGCGCCGCGTCCGAACGTGCGCAAGGTCTCGACGTAGCGCGGGTCGACGCCGCCCGAGACCAGCACGCGCTCGCGCCCGAGCGCCGAGCGCGCCACGTTCACCGCCTCGGCCAGCGCGGTCGCGCCGTCGTACAAGGAGGCGTTCGCCACCTCGAGCCTGGTGAGCTCGCAGATCATCGACTGGTACTCGAACAGGGCCTGGAGGACCCCTTGTGACAGCTCCGGCTGGTAGGGGGTGTACGAGGTCGCGAACTCGGACCGGCCCGCGAGCGCCCAGACGACCGCCGGCACATAGTGGTCGTAGGCCCCCGCACCGGCAAAGCAGACCAGGTCGTCGGCGCTTCGGTTCCTCCCGGCAAGGGCCTCCAGGTCCGCCAGCACCTCCATCTCGGAGGCCCCGTCCGGCAGGTCGAGCGGACGGTCCAACCGCACCGACGGCGGGATCTGATCGAACAGATCGTCCAGCGACCGGAGGCCGATCGCCTCGAGCATCCGGCCGACGTCCTCGTCGGTGTGGGGCGCGAACCTCATGGGCTCGTGCCCAAGTCTAGTTGGGTTGCCGCGATGTGACGTGAGCCTTCAGTCGGTGAGGTCCTCGAGCCCGTACTTCCTCACCAGCGAAAGGTAATCGCGCTGGTAGAAGATCTTGCAGTTGACGCCCGGGTACAGCTCGCGCAGCTTGCGGATCTTCCGGTTCTTCTTGGTGACGAGCTTCTGGTTGAGGGTCGTGATCTCGATGTACAGGTCGTACTGGGGGAGGTAGAAGTCCGGCGTGAAGCGCTGGGTGACGCTCCCCTGCCTGTCCCACTCGAGGTCGAACGAGGTCGGCTCGTACTCCCACTCGATCTGGTAGAAGTCGAGCAGCCGCGCGAACTGGCGCTCGCTCGCGTGCGCGAACCTGACGGTGTCGCTCTTTAGGACCTGCGATGCCGCCGTTGCGTGGGCGTTCACGCGCCTCCGGCCCGAGCGACCTCTCGGCCCCGCTTGCGAGCGGCCCTCGCGAGGCTCCCCTCGAGATCGGTCCATACCTTGTCGACGGCGACGGCGAACACGCCCTGCCCCTTCGCGAGGAGGTCGACGACCGCCTCCGGGGACTCGACCGCGTAGATCCGCGACCCGTCCGAGACCAGGGTGGTCCCCGTGGCGGGTTCGCGGAGCTCGCGCAGCGTGCCGATCGCCTTGCGGACCTGCTGGAGGCTCACCCCGGTGTCCAGCAGCTTCTTGATGACCTTGAGCTGGGCGAGGTCCTGGAACGAGTACAGGCGCTGGGTGCCCGAGCCCTGCGCGTCCTTGACCGAGGGGCGCACGAGCCCGGTCCGGGCCCAGTAGTCGAGCTGCCGGTAGCTGATGCCGACGATGCGGCACACCTCGGGGACGCGGTAACCCTGCTCGGCCATCACAGCTCCGTAATTACGCGGGCGTTGGTACGCTACTGCCGCCCGCGGGCCGTGTCAACGATCGGCCCTCCCCGATCGCCCGCACGATTCGGCAAGACGGGGGTCTTCTGGTAGAGTCCGCGGCCGTGGTTCGCCGCCCGACCGAGCACCGGCGCCGGGCCCGCCGCATGGTCGCGTTCGCGACCGCCGCGGCCCTCGTCCTGACCCTCGGATCGGCGCCGGCGCAGGCCTCCACGTACCGCCGTCGGGCGCTCGAGCTCGTCAACGCGGCACGGATCGCCCACGACGTGGACCCCGTCAGGCTCAACGTCCGGCTGTCGAAGGTCGCCGAGGAGCACACCCGAAAGATGATCCGCGAAGGGCGCCTCGAGGACGTGAACGACCTCACGCGCGTGCTGAGTCCGTACCGCTGGAAGATGGGCGGGGCGATCGTCGGGTGCGGTGGCTCCCTCGCCCAGATCCACCGGGCCTTCCTCGGCGACGAGGTGCACCGCAGCATCCTCCTGTCGCGCGAAGCCCGCCGGGTCGGGATCGGCGTCGTCCGCGTGCGTGGCAAGTCGCCGTGCGGCCGGAACTCGTTCTGGGTGACCGAGATCTTCTACGGCTGAGAGCGGCTCAGCCGAAGTCCTCGGGGTTCACGTTCTCGAGAAACTCCCGGAATTTCTCGACCTCTTCCTCCTCGTCGCCGCTCGGGATGAGGATCGCGGCCTCGTCCAGGACCTCCTCGCTTGCGAAGATCCGGCAGTTGATGCGCACCGCCAGGGCGATCGCGTCGCTCGGCCTGGACGAGATCTCGTACGAGGTCCCGTTCCGCTGCATGTTGATGACGGCGTAGAAAGTCCCCTCGCGCAGCTCCGTGATCACGATGCTCTGCACCTGAACCGACATCTCGTCCAGGATGCTCTTCAGCAGGTCGTGGGTCATTGGGCGCGGTGTGACCACCCCCTGCAGGGCGAGGGCGATGGCGGCCGCCTCGGCCTGCCCGATCCAGATGGGCAGGTAGCGCTCGCCCTCCGCCTCTCGCAGGAGCACGATCGGCTGGTTGGTCGGCAGCTCGATCCGGACACCCGCCAGGCTCATCTCGATCATGGCTCGAAACGACTGTAGCCCTCCCCCACTGGTCCGACAACCTGGCCCTGAGAGCGCGCCGGGCCCGGCTCCTCGGAGCTCGCGTCCGCGTCCCCGGTCACGTACGGGATGAGGGCGTCCGGGTCGCCCACGAGCGCAGCGATATCTTGCACCGCAAGGATGTCCGGGATGTTCCGGTATCGTTCGTCGAAGTCCAGCCCGTATCCGACCACGAAGACGTCCGGACACTCGAATCCCCGATAGCGGATCTCGAGCGGCGCGATCCGCCGAACGGACTTGTCGAGCAACGCACAGACCTCGATCGTGGTCGGGCGACGGGACTCGAGCACCGAGATCAGGTACGAGAGCGTGAGGCCGGTGTCGACGATGTCCTCGACGACCAGCACGTCGCGGCCGCCGACGTCCTGGTCCAGATCCTTCACGATCCGCACGCGCCCCATCGACTCGGCGGCGTCCCCGTAGCGGGAGATCGCCATGTAGTCGATGGAGATCGGGAGGCGGATCTCTCGGATCAGGTCCGCGAGGAACACCGAGCCGCCCTTCAGGACCGAGATGAGGACGGGCGCCCGCCCCTCATAGTCCCCGGTGATGGCGCGGCCGAGCTCCTCGATCCGCCGGCGGATGTCCTCGCGCCCGAACAGGACGCTGGCGATCGGCGACATCCGAGCCGATCGTAGCAGAGCCTCAGCCGAAGACCGCCGCGAGCAGGGTCGCGACCGCGTGGACGACGGCCTCGCCGGCTCGGCGCCACCACGGACCCGGCCCGGGGGGCGGGGGCCCGGGCACGGAGCTCACGACCACCGGGACGCGGGCCAGCGTTCCCTCCGGCGTGGACACCACCAGCGCCCCCACTCGCTCCCCCACCGCCGGTGGGAAGGGCACACCCGGCTCGGGGACCACCCTGCGAGCCAGGGGTTCGTCGACCGGGACGAGGGCCGCGCGAGACGCCCCGGCCTCCACCGGGACCCTGCGACCATCGATCCTGAGCGCGCCCAGTCCCTCGCCCTCGGTCGCAAGGCGGACGCGATGGAAGGCGGCGAACCCGTAGTTGAGGAGGGCGGCCGCATCGGAGAACGGCTCGCCCGGCTCTCCGAGGACGACCGAGAGCAGGCGGACGCCGCCCCGCGCCGCCGCGCCGACCACGCAGAAGCCCGCCGCGCTCGTGAAGCCGGTCTTGACGCCCAGGGCTCCCGGGTAGAGCCACAGGAGCACGTTGCGGTTCTGCACGATCCGGGGGACGCCGGACGGCGAGGGGATCTCGCGAAACCGGGTTCGGACGATACGAGCGAACAGCGGATGCTCGAAGGCCGCGCGCGTGAGCGTGACGAGATCCCGCGCGGTGGAGTACCCGCGGTCGTCGAGCCCGTTCGGGGAGGCGAAGTGCGTGTCGCGCATGCCGAGCCGGGCAGCCTCGGCGTTCATGGCCTCGACGAAGGCCTCGACCGACCCCGACACGTGCTCCGCGAGCGCGTCGGCCGCGTCGTTCGCGGACTGCAGCAGCAGCGCGTACAGGAGGTTCTCCACCGTGATCCGCTCGCCGGGGAGCAGGCCCAGCTCGGAGATGCCGACCCGCCGGCTCGGAGCCGCGGCCTCGGGGCTCACGGTCACGAGCTCGCGCGGATCCGTGCGGCGGATCACGAGCAGCGCGGTCATGATCTTCGTGAGGCTCGCGATCGGACGGCGCGCATCCGCGTCCTGCGCGAACAGGATCTGGCCCGTGTCGAGATCCGCGAGCACCGCGGCTCGAGCCGCCAGCTCCGGCGGCCGCGTCGCGGGCGACGGCGTGGCGAGCCGCGTGGGAAAGGGCGAGGGAGACGTCCCCCCTCCGGGAACGGGAACGGGGGTCGGTGGGGGTGGCTGGGGCGTGGGCGACTCCGCCGCGGCGGTCGCGAGCGCGAGCGGGGAGAGCCAGAGCGCGAGAACCGCGAGCCAGGCGACGAGCCGGCGTCGCCGATCCGGCCGTTGCCTCCACACGGCGCGATCTTACGGGGCCTGGAGGTACTGGCGGAGATTGTGCCGCAGAAGCGCCTGCTTGAGCTTGCGGGAGGCGCGCGCGAGCTCGGAGAGCGACACTGCCGCGTGTCGGCGCGCCTCCGGGTTCCGCTGACGCAGCTGCGGCATGATGATCGACTCGAAGAAGCTCGCCTCGCGCTCGGCGAAGTGCCGGTACATCGTGAGGTGCCTCGGCTCCACCCCGTGCCGGAAGAAGTCCTTCACGATCGAGAGGACGACGTAGTCGTCGCCGTCGTAGTACTTCGCGGACTCCGGCCCGTGCGAGCACACCAGCCCGAAGGACTCCAGCTCCCTGATCCGATCCCGATCGATCCCGGTCGCCGAGGCCATCTCCTCGATCGACATCTGGAGGCCGGTCGGAGGCTCGGCGAGATCCTGGTCCGTCTCGGGCGTCGGGGGCGCGGCGGTCGCCGCCTCGCCGTCCCCGGCCTCCTGGTGAAGCAGCCGCTCCTTGATGACCTTGAGCGGCAGGTACTCGTCGCGCTGCATCCGGAGGATGCTCTTCAACCGCTCGACGTCCTGCTCGTAGAACTTGCGATACCCCGAGGGCGTGCGCTCGGGCTGGATCAGCCCCTCCGCCTCGAGAAACCGGATCTTGGAGATCGTGATGTCGGGGAACTCGGTCTTGACCGAGACCAGGACCTCCCCGATGGATTGGTAGTTCCGCGTCGGCATCGCCGGTTCACTCCCCCGCCTGGAAGAAGGCCAATCTGAACTTTCCGATCTGGATCTCGTCGCCCGAGGCCAGCTTCGTGGACTCCACCCGCTCACGGTTCACGTACGTCCCGTTCAGGCTCCCGCGGTCGTGGATCCAGAACTCGGACCCTTGCCGGCGGATCTCGGCGTGCCGTCTGGACACCGTGACGTCGTCGAGGAAGACGTCGCTGTCGGGGTTCCGCCCCGCGGTGGTCGACTCCTTCTCGATCAGGAACGTCGAGCCCGCGTTGGGGCCACGCTTGACGACCAGGAGAGCCTGTCCGGGCTCGAGGCCCGCCTCCTGGACGGAGATCTCCTCGGAGGCTTCATCCTCGATCTCGACCGGGGTGATGCCGAGGGTCGTGTCCTCCTGCAGCGGAGCGCCACAGTTTGCACAGAACCGCGCCTCGTCCTTATTGGGATGTCCACAACGAGTGCAGAACACGGTCCGTCGCCCCTTGCTGCCGACCTCCCGCTCAGCGTGGAGGTTGAAGACAGATCTCAACTCTCGACCAAAGCTCGACGTTAGCGCAACGTCCCTGGAAGGGTCAACTGAAGACGGCTCGATTTATCTGGTCGAACCAGGTTGCGCGTGCACGCCCCGACCTCAGGAACGGCATCACCCCGACCTCAGGGGTCGTGGGGGCGGTCAGTGCTTCTCGGCCTGCTCGACGAAGGCCCGATACGCGGCCGCGTCCATGAGCGCGTCCAGCTCGGAGGGATCCGTCATCTCGATGACCGCGAGCCAGCCGTCCCCATAGGGCTGGTCGTTGACGAGCTCGGGCCTCTCGTCGAGCAGCGCGTTTCGCTCCACGAGCGTTCCGGTCACCGGGCTGAACACGTCCGAGACCGACTTCGTCGACTCCACCTCGCTGAAGGGCTGGGACGCGGTCACGCGCGTGCCGACCTCGGGAACGTCCACGTACACGACGTCGCCGAGGGCGTCCTGGGCGTAGTCCGTAATTCCCACCCGGGCGCGCCCGCCGCCTTCGTCGCGCACCCACTCATGCTCTCTCGTGTACCGCAGATCCTCCGGGAACTCCATCTGCTCCCCCCTGCCTCACGTGTGCTTCGCACCGTATCACCCCGGGCGGCCGCGGCCGGCGAGGGCGCGACGCAGATCGCCCACGTACAGCAGGGCCGCGGCGTACGACTCGACGATCGCCACGCCGAACACGATCCACCCGAGCGCCAGGGCAGAGGGAGCGAACGCGAACCCGAAGCTGCCCCACGCCACGAGTGGGACCGCGGTCATGAGCCCGAAGGTGGCGACCTTGCCCAGGAACCGCACCTCGAGACGCACGCGCCGGACGAGGAGGAGCGCTGCCCCGGCGAGGAGGATCAGCCCGTCTCGCACGAGGATCAGCAGCGCCGCCCAGAGCGGGAACGCGTCCCGCACGACGAGCGCGATCAGGCCCGCTCCCATCGCGAGCCGATCGGCGGTGGGATCGAGCACCGCGCCGAGCTCCGAGACCGTCCCGGTGCGCCGAGCGATGGCCCCATCGATCCAGTCGGTCGCCACGACACCGGCGAACAGCAAGAGGCCCGGCAGCTCGGTGCCTCGGTGGACGATCAGCCACACGAAGAGCGGGATGAGCGCGATCCGCGCGGCCGACAGCGCGTTGGGAATCGTGAGGATCGCCGAGGACGCACGCGCACCAGGTGAGTCGTTCATCGTGAAGCGCAGAATGTAGTCATGATCTCGACGAGCGGTGGGTCATCGTGTGGCGGACCCTACCACCAAGGGGCCGTTCCGATGACCCTTCGAAGCGGGATCGAACCGTCCACTCGAGCATCACAGCGTCGAAGGGTAGGGCACGACTCCAGCCTGAGCGAAACGGAACGCCCACCTCGGTCTGCGCACGCACTTGACCCGAGCCTCCGGCTCATCGACACTTGAAGGCAGCCGCCGAGGCCTCCATGAGCACGGGGCGCTCGACGCGGTTCGCCCCCGGGGTTCATTTCCCTGCCCCGGGGGCGTTCACATGGAGGGATGTGCGGCGGCGGGAGCAGGGCACCCGCCGCGCGTCGGGCCGGCCGGATTTGAACCGGCGACCTTCTGACCCCCAGTCAGACGCGCTCACCAAGCTGCGCCACGGCCCGGCCAGGAGATTGTAGCCGCCAGGCCCTCAGCGCCTCTCGCGCGCGGACCCACTTCGAAAGTGCAGACGGACCGGAACGCCCCAGAGCGAGAAGCGTTCCCGAAGCCGGCGCTCGAGGAACCGCTCCGCGGCGGTGCCCGGCGGACCGCCCCCGAACAGGACGATGGTCGGCGGGCCCGACCGTATCTGCGTGCCGTACCGATAGCGAACGCCCAGTGGATGCGCGCGCTGTACGTCCTCGAGGAACCGGTTGACGTCGGCGGTCGAGGCTCGCATCGACCACCGCTCGTGCAGGACGACGAGGTCGATGGGGAGACGCCGGACCCCGGCTCCGGTGAGCGCCGAGACGCGGGTGACCTTCGGGTCCCCGAAGGGCCGAGCGCGCTCGCTCAGACTGCGATAGGTCGCCTCGCGCTCCTCGACGAGGTCCCACTTATTCGCGACGACGTACAGCCCTCGCCCGACCTCCACCACGCGCGCGGCGATGCGCCGGTCCTCCGCGGTGAACCCGTCGACGGCGTCGAGCACGAGCACGGCGACGTCGGCCCGCTCGATCGCCCGTGCCGTGCGAAGGAAGCTGTAGTACTCGATCCCCCGCGCGCGGGAGGGCCGGCGAAAGCCGGCCGTGTCGACGAACCGGACCGGGCCGGTGGGCCACTCGACCACGGCATCGACCGCGTCGCGCGTGGTCCCGGCCTCCTCGAACACGACCGAACGCTCCTCACCGATCAGCCGGTTGAAGAGGGAGGACTTGCCCACGTTCGGGCGCCCCACGAGCGCGAACCGCGGCTCGTCGGACTCGGGCGGGACGGAGCCCCGATCGGGGAGCAGCTCGATGATCCGGTCCAGCAGCTCTCCGGCCCCCCGCCCGTGCAGGGCCGACACGGGCAGGGGCTCACCGAAGCCGAGGCGACGGAAGGCCGCCGCGTCCGGCTCCTCGCGCTCGCTGTCGACCATGTTCGCCACGACCAGGACGGGGGAGGGCATGCGCCGCAGACGCCGCGCGATCGCCTCGTCCTCGTCGAGTGGACCGGTTCGAGCGTCGACGACCAGCAAGATCAGGTCGGCGGCCTCGGCGGCCCGGTCGGCCTGTCGGGTCACGAGCGCCTCGATCCCCCGCCCCCCGGATCGGTACCCGCCGGTGTCGACGACCACGAACCGCCGGTCACGCCACGACGTCTCGAGCTCGACGCGATCTCGGGTCACGCCCGCCGTCTCGTGGGCGACCTGTTGACGCCGCCCGACCAGCCGATTCGCGAGGGTCGACTTGCCCACGTTCTGCCGCCCGATCAGGGCGACGACCGGCAGCCGCCCGCGGCTCACCACCGACCTCCGAGGCGCTCGCGAACGAGGGCCAGGACCTCGGCGAAGACCTCGTCCGCGTCCTTGCCGGTCGTGTCGATCGCGACGGCCTCCGCAGCCGGCACGAACGGGTTGATCCGAGCGTCGAGAGCGTCCCGCGCCTCGAGTGCCTCTCCGAGATCCCGGGCGCTCTCCGATCGCTCCCGCTCCCTCACCCGCCGGCGGGCGCGCTCCCGCGGATCCGCGAGGAGGAGGACCTTCACGTCCGCATCCGGGAAGACGACCGAGCCGATGTCTCGACCCTCGACCACCCCCCCAGCCGCACCGAGGCGGCGCTGCTCGGTGCGCAGGACCTCGCGCACACGGGGGTGACTCGAGACGAGCGAGACGTGGCGCTCGACCTCCGGCGACATGAGCTCGCTCGATTCCTCGACGCCGCCGATCAGCAGATGGGGCGGGTCCGAGCTCGAGCTCAGATCGAACCTCAACTCGAGAGCCAGCCGGGCCAGGGCGTTCTCATCGGCGAGGTCGAGCCCTCGTCGCAAGGCCTCGAGGGTGAGCGCCCGATACATCAACCCGGTGTTGAGGTAGGGCAAGCCGAGGACTCGGGCCAGACGCCGGGCGAGGGTACTCTTGCCGGATCCGGCGGGTCCGTCGATGGCGATGACGGGAGCCACGGGCTCAGCCCTCGATCTCGGCGCCGAGGGACCCAAGCGCGTCGAGGAACCCCGGGAACGAGACCTCCGCCCACTGCATACCCTCGATCTGGCTCGGCCCGGCGGCGGCGAGCGCCGCCACGCACAGCGCCATCGCCATCCGGTGATCGCCTCGGGCGTCAAAGGCACCGCCGCGCAGGCCCCCGCCCGCCACCAGCAGGTCGTCGCCGACGACGTCGGCGTCGCCGCCCAGCGCCCGAATCCCCTCGGCGAGCCCGCCCAGACGATCGCTCTCCTTCAGCCTGAGCTCGCCGGCCCCCTCGAAGGACGTCTCGCCCCGCGCGTGGGCGGCGAGCGCGGCAAGCACCGGAACCTCGTCGATCACAAGCGGCAGCTCCCCCCTCGGCACGCTGGTTCCCACCAATCCGTGGCACGGCAGCACGTCGAGGTCGCCGACTGGCTCCCCGAGCACCTCGCCCGTCGGACGGACACGCGTCCGGACGCCCATCCGCTCCATCACCTCGAGGAAGTGGGTGCGGGTGGGATTCAGCCCCACCCCCACGACGGTCAGCGCGCCACCGGTGAGCGCGGCGGCGGCTACCAGAAACGCCGCCGAGGACACGTCGCCCGGGACCGTGCCGTCGAGCGGCCCGTGCTCGTAGGGTCCGACCGTGATGACCCCCCCTTCCCTTGCGAGCGGGGCGCCGAGGGCCACGAGCGCGCGCTCCGTGTGGTCGCGGGTTGGGGCGGGCTCGACCAGTACGGTCGCGCCCTCTGCGCGGAGGGCGGCGAGCAGCACGGCACCCTTCACCTGCGCGCTCGGCACGGGGACCTCAAAGCGGATGCCTGCGAGCCGGCCTCCTCGAATCACGACCGGCGCGTGACCGTCGGTCGTTCGCACGTCCGCGCCCATGAGGCGGAGCGGCTCGGCCACGCGTTCCATCGGGCGGCGAACGAGGCTCGCGTCCCCGGTGAGGAGGCTCGTGAACGGTGCAGGAGCGAGCAGCCCAGCCAGCAGGCGCATCGTCGTCCCCGAGTTCCCGCAGTGCAGCGGGCCGGAGGATGGAACGAGCGCCGACCGACCCTCACCCTCGACCACAAGCTCCGAGGTGGAGGGGTCGCTCGAGGTGGTGTCCCACGTGAAACCGTGAGGCTCGTCCCGGTAGCCACTCTTTGAGATCCAACCCTCCAGGGAAGATCGAGCTGACGAACAGATCCTGGAGAGGCACCACGCCGTCGATCGAACGTCGAGCGCAGGAGGAAGGTGAGACAGGCGAGACGTCCCGCGGGCCGTCGCGGCGAGGATCAGCCAGCGGTGAGCGATCGACTTGTCGCCGGGGACCCGGGATCGCCCCGCGACCGTCCCTCCGGGCACGACGCGAGCTCGCATCGCCCCTCCTACGCGAGCCGCAGGGGCTCGAACCCGCGCGCGCTCAACGCGCGCCCCGCCTCGTCGGCGGCCGCAGCCGACACCGTGAGGTGCACGGTCCCCCGACCTCCCTCCGGCGAGTGGACGATCTGCAGATCCTCGATGTTCACCCCGGCGCGACCAAGCCCAGCCGTGAGGTCCGCCAGCGCCCCGGGCCGGTCGGGGATCGGAACCTGGAGAACGGCGACTCCGGTCCGGACCTGTGGCTTGGCGGCGAGCGACAATCGCGCCCGCTTGGCCTCCGCGAAGGAACGCTCAACCCCCTCGGCGGACTCGCTCAGGACGAGGTCACGAAGCTCGGTCAGACGGGCGACGTACTGGTCGATCGCCGTGGCCACCGCACGGCGGTTCGCGAGCAAGATGTCGCCCCACAGGCGAGGGCTCGAGGCCGCCAGCCTGGTCAGGTCCCGAAACCCTCCGGCGGCAAGGAGCAGGATGTCCGGCTCGCCGGCCTCCTCGGTCGCGGCCAGCCCCATGAGGGCGGTCGAGGCGACCTGCGGAAGGTGGCTCACCATGGCCACGAGTCGGTCATGGCGCTCGGCGTCCATCCGCACCGGCCGCGCGCCGATCGCCCCGATCCAGCTCTCCAGACGGGCCGTGGCCGCCTCCTCGGTCATCGTCCCCGGCGCCAGCACCCACACGATGTCGTCGAGGACCGACGCAGAGGCCCAGTCGGGCCCCGAACGCTCCGACCCGCCCATCGGATGGCCCCCCACGAACCGGCCCAGGCCGTCGGGGGGCGCGATCGCCTCGACCTCGGCCAGGATCGGCGCCTTGACGCTCCCGACGTCGGTCACGACCGCCTCCGGAGCGGCCGCGAGCACCCGCGCGACCGTCGAAGCGATGGCGGGGACGGGAGTGCACACGAACGCCAGCGAGGCCCCCCTCACGCAGGCGGCGACGCCGTCCGCGGGCTCCAGCCCGGAGCGCTCGGCGGCCCGCTCCAGGACCGAGCGGTCGACGTCGAACCCCCGCACCCGGTTTCCCGCGCGGGAGGCGGCCATGGCGATCGACGTGCCGATCAGGCCGGTTCCGAGAACGGCGACGCGCTCAGCCGAGGTCATCGCGAAGCGACTCCGCGCCGTCCAGGTACACGTGGGCCACCTCGGTCTGCTGACGCGGCGTGTGGAAGTGCATCAGCACGCGCACGACCCTCGGCATCGCCCCCTCGACCGGGATCTCCTGGGCACAGAGCAGGGGCACGCGTCCGAGTCCCATTCGCCTGGCCGCTTCCGCGGGGAACGCCGATCGCAGGTCGTGCGTCGCCGTGAAGAACACGCTCACGAGGTCGGCGCCGGTCGCTTCGTTGCGCTCGAGCATCGCCGCCAGGAGTCGCTCGGTGGCGCCCAGCACGGCGTCGGCGGAATCCTCCGCCACCCTGATGGCCCCCCGGGCCGCGCGAACCCTGATCTCCCCCATCGATGAACCGCGACGCCGCCGACGCGTGCGAACAGGCTACAGGCCCTCCGGTCGGCTCACAGCCCTGCGGCGCGATAGAGAGCGCGAACCTCCTCGGGTGAGAGCTCCCTGACCTCGCCCGGCGCAAGCCGTCCCAACCGGACGGGACCCTGACGAACGCGAACGAGACGCCGGACGGGAAGCCCCACGGCGGCGAGCATCCGACGGATCTCCCGCTTGCGACCCTCGCCCATCACCAGACGCACGGCTCCCCGGCCCCCAGATCGCGCGATCGCACGGACGGCAAGCGCCCTGGCGATGCCGTCCTCGAGCTCGACCCCCCGCCGCAGACGGGCGAGCTGCCGGGCGGTCGGCGCTCCCTCCACCTCGGCCAGGTACTCCTTCTCCACACCGAACCGCGGGTGCGCGAGTCGCTGCGCGAGCTCGCCGTCGTTCGTGAGCAGCAACAGCCCCTCGGTGTCCCGGTCCAGCCGCCCGACGGGAAACACCCGCGGGCGCTCCGGGAGGTAGCGCGTGAGGTCCCGCGGCGCGTGGCGGTCCCGCATCGTGGTCGTCACGCCGGCCGGCTTGTGCAGGACGAGGTAGCGCAGGCGCGGGTTCACGTTCACGGTGTGACCGTCGACGAGCACGTGGTCGCGCTCGGGGTCGAGCCGATCGCCGAGCACCGCCACGCGGCCGTTGACCTGGACGCGGCCCTCGCGGATCAGCTCCTCGCAGGATCGCCGGGAGCCGAACCCCGCGCGCGCGAGCGCTCGCTGGAGGCGCTCCGGGGCCATCTCCGGGGCTACGCTCCCCCCTCCGGGCCCCCGGCGTCCTCGGCCCCTCCCTCGGCGAGGAGCGGAGCGAGCGGCGGCAGGGCGGCGAGCGACGGCAGCCCGAGGCGCTCGAGGAACTCCGGGGTCGTCCCGTACAGGACCGGGCGACCGGGCCCGTCCTCCCGACCGACCTCCGCCACGAGCCCCCGATCCACGAGCGAGCGCAGGACCCCATCGGAGTTCACCCCGCGGATCGCCGAGACCTGGTGGCGCGTCACCGGCTGCTTGTAGGCCACGATCGCGAGCGTCTCCAGCGCCGCCTTGGTGACCCGCGCGTGGCGCGTGGACAGCAGGTACTGCTCGACGAAGGGGGCGGCGTCGGGGTGCGTCGACAGTCGCCACCCGCCGGCCACGCTCCGAAGCACGATGCCGGCCTCGCGCTCCTCGTACGCGCGGGCGAGCTCCTCGCAGAGCTCGTCGACCTCGCGCCGCTCGAGCTCCAGCGCCTGGGCGAGCGCCACGGGCGGGACCGGCTCGTCCGAGACGAACAGCAGCGCCTCGAGCGCTCGAAGAAGCTCGGAACGCTTGCTCAACCCTCCACCTCGCCTTGCCACTTGACCTCGATCTCGCCGAACGTCTCGGCTTGCTCCAGGTCCACCTTCCCCTCACGGTACAGCTCGAGCAACGCGAGGAACCGCACGACGACGTGGATCCGCTCCCGGCAGTCGGCGACGAGGTCTCGGAACCTCGCCGTCCCGAGCGAGCCGAGACGCGCCGTGACGGCCTCGACCGCCTCCTCCATCGAATAGCGGACGGGGGTGACGTGGTAGAGGTCGAGCAGCGGCGGCGGGCGCAGCAGCGTCGCGGCCACTCGGGCGAGATCATCCGCCGAGACGTGCTCCAGCACGTCGGGGTACAAGTGCGCGAACTCGATCGGCGGTCCCACCTCGCGCGGGAAGTGTCGGGCCTCGTCCTCCATCCGGCGGGCCAGCTCGACCGCGATGCGGCGGAAGGCCGCGAGCTCGAGGCTCCGGGCGTAGAGCAGGTCGGGAGACACGCCGAGCAGGTCCTCCTCGTCGAGCGCCTCGTGGCGAGGCATCAGCCGGCCGACCTTCAGCTCGAGCAGCACGGCGCACGCGGCCAGGAACCACGTCGCCTCCTCGAGGCTCCATCGCTCCGCCTCCTTCGCGTACGCCAGGAATCGATCGGTGACGGCCGCGATCGGCACGTCGCACACGTCGATCCGTTGATCGAGGATGAGGTCGGCGAGGAGCTTGAACGGGCCGACGAAGACCGGCAGCTCGACCGCGAACCCGCCAGCGTCCTCGGTCCGCTCGCTCATGCGAGGTTCATCGCCGTGCGGACCGCCTTCATCGTCTCCTCGGCGACCGGGCGGACCTTCGCGGCCCCCGCGGCCAGAACCTCCTCGACGAGGCCCGGCGTTCGCTCGAGCTCGGCCCGGCGCTCGCGGAACGGCTCGTAGTAGGCGATGACCCGGTCCGCGAGGTTGCCCTTGCACTCGACGCACCCCAGGGCACCGCTCCGGCAGTTCTGGTCGGTCCACTCCAGGATGTCCTGCGAGAAGCGGCGGTGGAGCGCGAAGACCGGGCAGATCTCCGGCCGGCCGGGGTCGCCGCGCCGAACCTTCTTGGGGTCCGTGATGAAGGTTCGCACGGTCGCGCGGATCCGGTCGGGGTCGTCGCGGACCCCGATGACGTTGTCGAGCGACTTGGACATCTTGCGGCCGTCGGAGCCGGGGATGAGCGGGGACTCGGACAGGAGCGGCTGCGGCTCCACCAGGACCGGGCCGTAGAGCCGGTTGAACCGGCGGACGATCTCGCGGCACAGCTCGAGGTGCGCCACCTGGTCCTCGCCCACCGGAACAAGCTCGCCCTTCACGATCGTGATATCCACCGCCTGCAGCAGCGGGTAGCCGAGCAGACCGTAGTTCGCCACGTCGCGCTCGGCCATGTCGCGCAGGCGCTCCTTGTACGTGGGGACCCGTTCGAGCCAGCCGAGCGGGGTCAGCATCCCGAGCAGGAGCGCCATCTCGGCCACCTCCGGGACGTCGGACTGCCGGTACAGGGTCACCCGATCAGGGTCGATCCCCGCGGCGAGCAGGTCGAGGACGAGCCCCCGCACGTACTCGCGGAGCTTGTCCGTTCGGTCGTAGTGGGTCGTCAGCATGTGCCAGTCGGCGATGAAGTAGAAGCAGTCGTGCTCGTCCTGGAGCCGGAGCATGTTGAGCACGTTGCCGAACCAGTGCCCGACGTGCATCGGCCCTGTGGGGCGGTAGCCCGTCAGGACCCGTGCCTTCCGGCCGGAGGAGGTGGTCGAGGGAGCGTCCGCGGTGTCGATGCCCGCGATGATAACGGACCGCTGCCCCCGGGCCGGCCAGCTACCGACAGTTCGCCCCGCCGGCGAGGAGCGCGCACACCCCCTGCCGCAGCCCGTCCACGATCTGGATCAGCGGACCGCCGAAGAGGAAGAACACGAGCAGCACGAACAGGGCGAGGTAGTGATCCAGGTTCGCGAAGACCTCGCTCGCCCGGGGCGGGAGCACGAGCGCGAGCAGTCGAGCGCCGTCGAGCCCGGGGATCGGCATGAGGTGGAAGACAAACAGGACGAGGTTCGCGTACAGGAACGCCTCGACGAGGAAGAACAGGTCGATCGAAGACCCCACGAGCCCGGCGCGAAGGATCGTCCCGGCGATGGCGCCGATCACCAGGTTGGCGGCGGGTCCCGCCAGCGACACGAGCACGAGGTCGCGACGCCGGCGGCCGAGCCGGTGCGGATCCAGCGCCGGCGGTTTCGCGTAGGCGAACGGCGGAGGGCGAAAGGCCGCGCCGGAGGCCCACAGGACGAGGATCAGCGCCGGCAGGATCACGCTCCCGAGCGGATCGGCGAACGTGCGCGGGTCCAGCGTCAGCCGGCCCCAGAGCCGCGGGGTCGGGTCCCCGAGTCGCACGGTGACCAACGCGCGAGCGTACTCGCGTGCGACGAGCCCCACCAGGAGGGCCGCGGCCAGGTAGAGCGCGTACTGCCAGTCGCTCACCCGACCCCCTCCGACCCGCCGAACCAGGCGTGAACGAGCGGAGGCGGCTCGACGGCGCCCTCCGAGATGCTCATCGCGGCGAGCACCCGCCTCGCGCAGCCTTCCGCCGCAGCCTCGTCACGGGCGTGAACGGCTCCGATCTCCTCCCCACGCTGGAGCGGGTCACCCACCTTGAGCCGGAACACGATGCCGACCGCGGGATCGATCGGGTCGCCCTTGCGCTTGCGACCGGCGCCGAGGTCGCCGCTCGCGCGACCGAGGGCCTCCGCGTCGACCCCGGCGAGGTACCCGTCGCGGTCCGCCACGACCGGCCGGACGACCGGAGCGGCCGGAAGCACGCCCGCGGGGTCGTCAACGACGCGCGGGTCGCCGCCCTGCGCCTCGACCATCCGCCGGAACGTCTCGAGCGCCTGGCCGGAGTCGATGGCTCGGGCCGCCCGCTCCCGCCCCTCACCCATCGGGGCACCGGTCAGACGCGAGACCGCCTCTCCCGCGAACATCACCGCCAGGGCCCGGAGTCGCCCGTGCGCGCGTCCGGACAGCAGGTCCACGGCCTCGGCCACATCGAGCGCGTTCCCGATCGCCTCACCGAGCGGCTGCGACATGTCCGTCACCGCGGCGCGGCACGGACGGCCCCAGTCGTCGGCGACGCGGGTGCACGCGCGGGCGAGCGCCTCCGCGTCGTCGACGGTCTTCATGAACGCGCCGCTTCCGGCCTTCACGTCGAGGAGGACGAGATCCGTCGCGACCGCGAGCTTCTTCGACATGACGCTCGCGGCGATGAGCGGGATCGAGGGCACGGTCGCCGTCGCATCCCGTAGGGCGTACAGGGCACCGTCGGCCGGGACCAGGTCGGCCGTCTGCGCGGCCACCGCGCACCCGACCTCCTCGACCTGCCGCTCGAACGCCGCCGGCTCGAGGTCCGTGCGGAGCCCGGGGATCGCCTCGAGCTTGTCGAGGGTCCCTCCCGTGTGCCCCAGCCCCCGCCCGGAGAGCTTCGCCACGGCCAGACCGAGCGACGCCGCGATCGGCGCGAAGACCAGCGTGACGCCGTCCGCGACGCCTCCCGTGGAATGCTTGTCGACCTTCGGTCGCGAGATCCCCCGAAGCGCCAGCGTCGCCCCCGAATCGATCATCGCCCGGGTGAGGGCCACGGTCTCCTCTGCGTCCAGTCCGCGGATGAAGCAGGCCATCAGGAAGGCCGCGGCCAGGTAGTCGGGGATCTCACCCCTCGCGTAGGACTGGACGAACCAGGCAAGCTCCTGCTCAGACAGATGCCGTCCGTCGCGTTTGGCCGCCACAACGTCTCTCGGATCTCCGACGCTCATCCACACTCCCGTCCGCACCTCGGTACGTCTGTGACCCGAAGTTCCAGGTCAACCTCATACCCCAACCATAGGCTCGGCGGCATCAAGTCTCTACCTCCACCAAAGGCTGATGTCACCGAACGCTGGGTTCACGGGCTCAGCTCCCGCGCGAAGGTCGAGCCGGCCAGGTCGTACCCCTCCACGCCGAGGAGCTCGGCCACGGTTGCCCCGAGGTCCGCGAAGCTCTCTCGCGTGCCGAGATCCCGGGGCGAGCCCTCGAGGCCCGCGACGAGCACGGGAGTTCGCTCCCGCGAGTGATCGGTCGAGGGCGTGGTCGGATCGCACCCGTGATCCCCCGTGAGCATCAGCACGCCTCCGTCCAAACGCTCGACGAGCTCCGGGATCCGCGCGTCGAGCGCCTCGACGCACCTCGCGTATCCCTGCGGGTCGTTCCGGTGACCGTACTTGCTGTCGAAGTCCACGAGATTCGTGAAGACCAACGCCGGACCGGGGCGAGCGAGGTACCGAAGGGTGATGTCGATCCCGTCGTCGTTCGAGCGCGAGTACTCCGCCTCCGTGAGCCCGCGGCCCGCGAAGATGTCCCGGATCTTCCCGACGCCGAAGACCGGGACCCCCGCCTCCAGGCATCGATCCAGGAGGGTGGGACCCGGTGGCGGCAGGGAGAAGTCCCGGCGATCCGGGGTCCGGACGAAGCTCCCGGGCTCGCCCGCGAACGGCCGCGCGATGACGCGGCCCACGGCGTGGTCGCCGGTCAGGATCTCGCGCGCAGTCCGGCACCAGTCATAGAGGATCTCGAGAGGGACGACGTCGACGTGACACGCGATCTGGAAGACGGAGTCCCCGCTCGTGTAGACGATCGGGCGACCGGTTCTGAGGTGCTCCTCACCGAGCTCCGCGATGATCTCGGTGCCCGACGCCGGCCGGTTGCCGAGCACCGGCCGGCCGATCCGCTCGACGAACGGATCGATGACCTCGGGGGGGAATCCGCGCGGGTAGAGGGGAAACGGCCGATCGAGCACGATCCCCGACATCTCCCAGTGTCCGGTGGTGGTGTCCTTGCCGGCCGATCGCTCCGTCAGGCGGCCGTGGGCGGTCCCATCCGCCGCACGAGCTGGGACGCCGGCAACCTCGGTCAGCATGCCGAGCCCGAGCGCGCCCAGGTTCGGCGCCCGAATCCCGCCGACGGCGCGAGCGCAGTTGCCGAGCGTGTTGGAACCCTCGTCACCGTACGCGGCCGCATCGGGTGCGTCGCCGACGCCAAACGAGTCGCACACGAGCACGAGCACGCGCGGGACGAGAGGTTCGCTCACGACCTCACCGGCCCTCGCCCTTCTGCTTGCAGTCGATGCAGAGGATCGCCCACGGGAGCGCCTCGAGACGCTCGACGGCGATCGGCTGCCCACAGCGCTCGCAGACGCCGTAGGTTCCGAGCTCCATCTTGGTGAGGGCGCGGTTCACCCATCGCAGGTTCGCGCGGAGGGCCTTCATCACGGAGAGCACCCGAGCTCGCTCCGCCGTGCTGTGCGCGCTGTCGGCGAAGCCGCGCTCGACGTCGATCTCGGCGTCGAGCGAGTCCGGGTCACCGCCGAGCTCGGTGATCTCCTTGTGCAGGTGCGCACGCTGCTCCTCGAGCGCCGCCCGCAGCTCCTTCATCTTGGCCTCGTCGACCACGGCCGTCAGCCTCCTCCCACCACCTCGCGCCTGCGCGCTCGTGGATGCGTCGAGAAGTACACCTCGCGCAGGTGCTCTCTGGTCACCAGCGTGTAGACCTGGGTCGTCGCAACACTCGCGTGGCCGAGCAACTCCTGGACGACTCGGACGTCGGCCCCGCCCTCGAGCAGATGGGTCGCGAACGAGTGCCGGAGCGTGTGCGGGGTCACGCGGGTGCTGATCCCCGCTCGCTTCACATGCGCCGCGAGGATCCTCGCGGCGCCCTGACGCGTCAACCGCCCTCCCCTGCGGTTGAGGAACAGCGCTGCCCTCGATCTCGTCGTCGCGAGCGCCGGCCGTCCGCGGGTCAGGTAGGCGCCGAGCGCCTCGCACGCGGCCCGCCCGAGCGGAACGTCGCGTTCCTTGCCCCCCTTGCCGAGCACCCGGACGCTCCCCTCCTCGAGATCGACGTCGTCGACGTCCAGTCCGACGAGCTCGGAGATGCGCAGGCCGGCTCCGTACAGGGTCTCGAGAGCGGCCCGGTCGCGTAGGCCGGTCGGCGTGGCGTCGTCCGCCGTCGCCAGGATCCGAACGACGTCCTCGATGGAGATGGGACGCGGCAGGGCCCTGGGCAGCCGCGGACGGACCACGCTCGCGGCCGGGTTGCGCTGAGCCTCGCCCTCGCGGATGAGGAACCGGTGGAAGGAGCGGATCGCGGCCAACGCCCGGACGACCGAGGTCGCCCGGTAGCGACGACCGTCGCGATGCGTCGACCCCGACAGGTGCGCCACGAAGGACGCCGCCGTCACGTCGTCAACACGTCGCGCGTCGCGGACGCCGTTCGAGCGCAAGAACCTCGCGTACCGGGCGAGGTCGCGTCGATACGCGGCGACCGTGTTCGCCGACAGCCCTCGCTCGACCGTGAGGTGGTCGAGGAAGCGCTGCACCTGCGACGCCACGACGTCAGACACCGAGGTCGGCCCCCCTCTCTCTCTCTGCCCGGTCGGTCAGGCCACGCCCTCGACGAGCTCGGACAGGGGCGTGCGGGGCAGACCGTGGGCTTCGGCCACCCCCGGGTTGGTGACCCGCCCCTCGAACACGTTGACGCCGAGGGCGAGGGCTGGGTGACGCCGGACCGCCTCTTCGAGCCCCGAGGAGGCGATCGACAGCGCGTACGGAAGCGTGACGTTGGTGAGCGCGTAGGTGGAGGTCCGCGGCACGGCCCCCGGCATGTTCCCGACGCAGTAGTGCACCACGTCGTGCTCGACGAACGTGGGATTCGAGTGAGTCGTCATGCGCGCGGTCTCGACGCAGCCTCCCTGGTCGATGGAGATATCGACGATCACGGAGCCCGGCCGCATCGACCGCACCATCTCTCGCGTGACGAGCTTTGGGGCCCTCGCGCCCGGGACGAGCACGGCGCCGATCACGAGATCGGCCTCGGGCACGAGCCGCTCGATCGCGAGCGCGCTGCTCATCACCGTCTGGATGCGTCCTCGCTGGATCTGGTCGACGTACCGCAGCCGGTCGACGTTCTTGTCCAGCACGGTCACCTCCGCCTCCATCCCGGCGGCGATCCAGGCGGCGTTCAGCCCGGCCATGCCGGCCCCGAGCACGACCACTCGGGCGGGCGCGACCCCCGAGGCGCCCCCCATCAGCACGCCGCGCCCGCCGAACGGACGCTCGAGGTACTTGGCCCCCTCCTGCGGGGCCATCCGACCGGCGATCTCGCTCATCGGCGCGAGGAGGGGGAGCCTGCCGTCGGCGAGCTGGACGGTCTCGTAGCCTACGGCGGCCACCTTACGTTCCATCAGGAACTCCGTGAGCGGCCTGTCGTTCGCGAGGTGGAGGTACGTGAACAGCACGTGTCCCTCCCGGAACCTCCCGTATTCCTGGGGCTGGGGCTCCTTGACCTTCAGCAACATCTGGGCCGCCTCGAACACCGAGTCGGCGTCCGGCAGGATCTTGGCGCCGGCGGCTTCGAACGCCTCGTCGGAAAGGGCCGAGCCGAGCCCGGCACCGGCCTCGACGACCACCTCGTGTCCCGCGTGCGTGAGCTCGCGCACCCCCTCGGGCGTGGCCGCGACCCGGTACTCGCTGTCCTTGACCTCTTTCGGGATGCCCACGATCATCGCTGGCTCCCTCCTGGCGATTGCGCGTCAAGACTACCCGACCGCACCGACCGTCCGAGGGGGCCAACGACCCGCCGGACCGGAGTCCGCGGGGCCTCCGCCGGCCACCCCCGGCCTCTCAGGGAAGGCCACGCCCCTCGGCCATCAGCAGCGCCAGGGCCGTCTTCGCATCCCGGACGCGGCCGGCGCGGGCGGCCCGGACCATCTCGGGGAGCGGCCGCCGGACCACCCGGATCCCCCGCTCCGGCCCCCCGGAGGCCTCGGGCTCCGTCCGGGCAACGAACAGGTGGACGTACTCGTCCGTGAACCCGGCCGAGGAGTAGTAGCCCCCGAGGAACTCGATGTGGGCGTGTCGGAAGCCGGTCTCCTCGAAGAGCTCGCGGGCAGCGCATCCCAGGGCGTCCTCCCCCTCCCGGTCGAGCAGCCCCGCCGGGATCTCCGTCAGCTCCGCGCCGATCGAAGGGCGGTACTGACGGACGAGCAGCACCTCGCCGGAGGGCGTGATGGGGAGCACCCCGGCCGCCCCGACCCGCCGAACCGTCTCCCACTCCCCTCCGCCCCAGTTCCGGACCTCGACTCGAAGGTAGCGGCCGGCGAAGACCTCGCGGGGAGCCTCGGGCTCCACCCGATCGCTCCGTCAGCCCGGGATCGCGACCGGCGGCTCGAGGCCCGCCGTCCGCCGCGCGTGCGCGGCGCCCACGAAGTCGCGGAAGAGCGGGTGGGGCCTGGTCGGACGGGAACGGAGCTCGGGGTGGAACTGACCCGCCATGAAGAACGGGTGGTCGGCGAGCTCGATGATCTCCACGAGGCGCCCGTCGGGCGAAAGGCCCGAGAACACGAGGCCGTGCTCGGCGAGGACGCCGTGGTAGGCGGGGTTGACCTCGTAGCGGTGCCGGTGCCGCTCGTACACCACGGGCTCCCCGTAGGCCGCTGCCGCGTGCGTGTCCGGCTTCACGTGACACGGCTGGGCGCCCAGGCGCATCGACCCCCCGAGATCCGTCACGTGTTTCTGCTCCGGGAGGAGATCGATCACCGGGTGGGGCGTCGCGGGATCGAACTCGGCGGAGTTCGCCCTGTCCAGCCCGCAGACGTTGCGAGCGAACTCGATCACCGCGCACTGGAGCCCGAGGCACAGCCCGAGGAACGGGACCCGGCGCTCGCGCGCGTACCGGATGGCCTCGAGCTTGCCCTCGACCCCGCGCCAGCCGAACCCACCCGGGACGACGATGCCGTCGATGTCGGCCAGCATCTCCGACGCGTCGGACTCGGCGAGCTCGTCCGAGGAGACCCACGAGATGTCGACCCGAGCTCCGTGATGGAAGCCTCCGTGACGCAGCGCCTCGATCACCGAGAGGTAAGCGTCGCGCAGGTTCACGTACTTGCCGACGATGGCGACCCGGACGGGATCGGTCGCCAAGTCGATCCGCCGCACGAGCGCGGTCCACTCGGTGAGGTCGGGCTCGCGCTCGATCCGCAGGTGCGCGGCCAGCACGCGGTCGAGTCCCTCCTGGTGCAGGAGGAGCGGGACCTTGTAGATCGACTCGGCATCGGGAGCCGAGACCACTCCCGAGATCGGCACGTCGCAGAGCAGCGAGATCTTCTCCTTGAGGTGCCGGCCGATCGGCCGGTCCGAACGGCACACGATGGCGTCGGGCTGCAAGCCGAGCGACCGGAGCTCCTTGACCGAGTGCTGCGTGGGCTTGGTCTTGAGCTCCCCGGTCGGGCCGATGAACGGCATCAGCGAGACGTGGACGAACGCGCACCGGTCCCGCCCGACCTCGTTGCGGAGCTGGCGGATCGCCTCGAGGAACGGCAGGCTCTCGATGTCGCCCACCGTGCCGCCGACCTCGACGATCAGCAGGTCCGCGGCCTCCGCCTCCGCGTGTGAGCGGATCCGCTCCTTGATCTCGTCCGTGATGTGCGGGATGACCTGAACGGTCTTTCCCAGGTAGTCGCCGCGCCGCTCCTTCTGGATCACGGCCGAGTACACGGCGCCGGTCGTGAGGTTCGAGCCGCGGTGCAGGTTCTCGTCGGTGAACCGCTCGTAGTGACCGAGGTCGAGGTCGGTCTCCGCGCCGTCGTCCAGCACGAATACCTCCCCGTGCTCGAACGGGTTCAGCGTGCCCGGGTCGACGTTGACGTAGGGATCGAGCTTCTGGAGCGCCACCCGGAGCCCGCGGGACTTGAAGAGGCGACCGAGCGAGGCGGTGGTGATGCCCTTGCCGAGACCCGAGGCGACCCCACCGGTCACGAAGATGAACTTCGGCTCGTTCTTCACCTCGGGACTGCATCCTAGCAGAGCGCCGTGACGCTCCCGAGCCTTCGACGGGAAATGTCGGCGCGGGCGCGAGAAATCTCCCGCGACCCCCCGAGCGGACCTCAGGCCGGCGGGGGGAACCGCCCGAGCTCGTCCAGCCAGCGCAGCGGAGGCACCGCCCGGATCGCGCGCGTCAGGGTGACGGTTTCGGCCAGGACGTTGAGGGCGACGGCGAGCGCCGCGGCCGCGACTACGGCCGGGTCGGGCAGGACGACGTACAGGGACAGACCGGCGGCGAAGCCGAGCGGGTTCGAGCCTGCGTCCCCGAGCATCGCGCGCTCGAGCACGTCGAGGACCAGCCCGATGGCCGCGCCCGCCGCGAGGCCGACCCCGAAGGGCAGGAGCTCGACCGCCGGCCCGGCGAGAAGCGCGCCGAGCTCGACCGGGAGGAAGGCCTTGAGCGCCCGACCCGGAGCGACGTCCAGGCCGTTCCACACGTTGGTCGCGGCCGCAACCAGGACCATCCCGGCCAGCTCGATCGGCACGTGCCGCCTGGGCTGCAACCCAATCGCGATGACCGCGCAGCCGCCCCCGACGAGAAGCTTGAGGACGCCCGTGGTCATGTGCCCGTGCACGAGCGCGCGGAGGTGACCCGCCAGGCCCCTCGGGCCGATCGGCACGAGGTCGTCCACCAGTCCCGCCGCCGCCACGAGCAGGAGGCACGCAAGCCCGCCCCACCCCGCCGGGCCCAGGGGTCGGGCGGCGTCGACGACCAGCGTGGAGGCCGTCGCGCACAGGGCGAGCCAGAGACCGAGCGTTCGGGGAACGAGCCGGCCGCGGTAGTTCTCGACCGCCAGGCGGCCCCACCTCACCGCGCGTCGGCCCTCCCGCCCGCGCCCATCGCCTCCCCGATCCATCAGGCGCCTCGGCATCAGCGAAGTCCGAGGGCCCGCGGGAGCACCGCCAGCAGGATGTCGAGGCCCTGCCGGCTCCGGTGCCGGAACCCTTGAAGGGTGCGCCCGGTCGGCCTGTGGTCGAGGTCGGTCTCGACCTCGACGACCCGGAAGCCGGCGCGGACGGCGTCGATCGTCATCGCCGTCTCGACGCCGAACCCGGCCGCCAGAGGCCGGCAGGCCTCCAGCGCCTCCGCCGTGACGGCCCGTTGACCCGAGAGGGGCTCGCGCGCCACGAACCCGCTGGCGGCGCGGATCGCGAGCCTCGCCGCCCGCTTGACCAGACCGAAGCCGCCGCCCTTCGCCGGCGGGAGCACGGCGATCGCCAGATCCGCTCGCCCCTCGAGCACCTCCCGGAGCACCGGTCCGAGCCCGGAGGCGGAGGCTCCCAGATCGCCATCCGCGAGCAGCCAGACCGTCGCCGGGGGGAGACGACGGAGGGCTCCCTCCAGCGCCCGTCCCTTTCCGGCGCGCCTGGGGATCCGAAGCACGCTCGCCCCGGCCGTCAGAGCGGCCGAGCCCGTCCCGTCGCGAGAGGCGTCGTCGATCACCACCACCTCGTCCACTCCCTCGATCGCGCGCAGCGAGGCCACGGTCTCGACGATCCGGTCGGACTCGTCGTGCGCGGGAACCAGCGCCACGACCCGGGTGGTCACGTGAGCGGCGGGATCGGACGAACGTCGCCCTTGATCCCGTAGTCGCCCCCCTCGCCGAGCGTCACCAAGCGCTCGAGTCCCAGGACCAGGGCCACGCCGCCGATCGAGAAGTCCACGTCGTCGACGGTGAGCATCCTGGCGCCAGGTGGATTGGCCCGCAGCGGAGGGACGAACGCGTAGTCGGTCGAGGCGCTCTCGCCCGCGGCGACCGTGGCCCCCACCCGCACGAGCTCCTGGACCATGGGGATCATGAAATCCTCCGGCTGGACGATCGGCTGGCCCTGCCCCCCGTCGAGGGCGACGACGACCAGGCCCTTGCCGCCGAAGGCGGGCAGGGCGGACTCGGAGACCTTCGGAAGCCCCGGCGGAAACCGCAGGAACTGATCGCGAAGCAGCTCGTCCAGGGGATCGCTCTGGGGGAGCGAACCGGCGGGGACGGACGGCCCCTCCGCCAGTCGGCGAGCGAGGAGCGTAGCGGCGGCCGCCTGCAGGTCGGAGGGGTCGCGGTCGGCGGACATTCCGACGATCCGAGCGAGCGCCTCTCGACTCGTCTGGTCCGCGAGGCTCATCCGATCGGTCACCGACAGGACGGCGACGACGTCCGCCTTGGCCTCCTGGAGCGAGCGAAGCGCCTGCGAGAGCATCGGCGGCTCGACGCCGTCCTCGGTCACGATGGCCACCTGGACGCCAGCCAGCCCGCCGCGATCCACCTGGGACAGGATGTCGCCGGCAAGCTGAAGGTTCGACACCTCGGCGTTCAGGCGATCCACCTCCGCCCGAAACTCGGAGAGCTGCCGCGACAGCGAGTCGGCGTTGCGCTGGAGGTTGTTCACGAGCCCGGGCTGAACGTAGATGTTGCCCACGAGGATTCCCAGGCCGATCGCGAGGAAGATCGCCACGATCGTGAAGATGTGGTACCGGAACGAGATCAAAAGAGCTCCTTCAGGTGGAAGAGCCACTGCCGGAACTGCTCGAAGAGCTGGGTCACGAACAGCCGCAACGCCGGGGAGGCCACGGCGACCACGACGAGCGCCGCGACGAGCGCCGCACCGATCATCAGGAGCGCGTCGCTCGCGCGCACCCGCGGCGCGTACACGCGAGACACGCCCTTCGCGTCCATGAGGATCTCCCCAACCCGCAGCCGCACGAGGAAGGTGCTGGCCATGCCCGGCCGCCCCTTGTCGAGGAACTCACGAAGGTTGCCGTGGCTGCCGACCGCGACGATGAGCTCGGCCCCCTTCTCGTGCGCGAGCAGAAAGGCCACGTCCTCGCTCGTGCCGGCCGCCGATACGGTCTTGTAGGGGATGCCGAGCGCCTCGAGCCGGGCCCGCCCGGGGGCGAAGCCGTTGCGGTAGGTGTGCAGCACCACCTCGGTCGGGCGACGGCGGCGCCAGCGTCGGCGCCGCCGGGCGGCAAGCCGGAGCGCGCGATCCGTCACGCTGTCCATGTCGCCCACGATGAGGTCAGGAACGTAGCCCTCCTCGATGAGGGCGTCGGCGCCACCGTCGACCCCCACGAGCACGGGCCGCACGTCGCGGATGAACGGACGCAGCACCGCGAGGTCCTGCTTGTAGTCGTATCCGCGAACCACGACGAGCGCCGGCCGCCCGGAAAGGTCGTGCTCGAGCTCCGGCAGCCCCGATCCTCCGAAGAGCAGGTCGCGCTCGTGCTGCATGAAGGCCACCGTGTTGCGGGCGAAGCTGTCCAGCCGGTCGGCCAGGCCCGCGCTCGCCTCGTCCATCGCGCGCCGGACCGACTCGGGCGTCTGAAGGGTCCCCACGCCGACGAGCCGTTCCCCGACGTGGACCCGGTCCCCCTCGAGGCGGATCCGATCGCCCTCCCGGACCTTTCGAAGCAGGAGCGGCCCGACGCCGTCCACCAGCGGGATCCCGGCCTCGAGCAGGATCGCGGGCCCGAGGTTCGGGTATCGACCGGTCGTCGAGCGCGCGGCGTTCACGACCGCCGCCACACCGGCCCGGACCAGCCCCTCCGCGGAGACGCGGTCCAGGTCCTCGTGATCGATGACGGCGATATCGCCCGGCAGGGCGCGGGACACGAGGCGCTTGGTCCGCCCGTCCACGCGAGCGCTCCCCTCCAGGACCCTCGCGCGCCGGGGAGGGCGCCGCAGCAGACTCCTCGACCTCGACGTGGACGTATGGATCGCCTCCCGGTCGGGCCGGCGCTTGCCTCTGAAGCCCGCGGGGCCGGCCGGCAACAGGGTAGCCGAAGCCGTCGGTCCCCCGCCGCCTACCGGTGAGCCGGGCGTCTGCGGGCCCGGGCGAGGAGCTCCTCAGCGTGCAGCGCGGCCGACTCGCTCTCGGGAAGCCCGGAGAGCATGCGCGACAGCTCGGTCACCCGCTCGTCGTCCTCCACGACGGCCGCCGTGGCCGTCCCCCCGGACTTCTCCACCCGGATGTGTCGATCGGCGAACGAGGCGATCTGCGGAAGATGCGTCACGACGAGGATCTGTCGTGAGCGCGCGAGCCCGGCAAGACGCTCGCCCACGGCGATCGCAGCCCGTCCCCCGATCCCGGCGTCCACCTCGTCGAAGACGAGCGTGGGGACGGCGTCGAGGTCCACCATCACGCTCCGGCAGGCGAGCATCGTACGCGAGAGCTCCCCTCCCGACGCGGCGCGCGCGAGCGGTGCGAGCGCCTGCCCGGCTCCGGGAGAAAAGAGCAGCTCCGCCCGCTCGGTGCCGGCGGGCCCGGACGATCTCCGGATCGCCACCTCCACCTCCGCGTCGGGCATCCCGAGCTCCCGAAGCTCGTCCCGGAGCGCGGCCGCGAGCCGCGGCGCCGACGCCACCCTAGCGCGCCCGATCTCGGCGGCGAGCGCCGACGCTCGGGCGTCGAGCTCGGCCGCCTCGAGACGCAGCCGGGCCGCGTCGTCCTCCGCCGCAGCGAGCCGGCGACGGCGCTCTCGGGCGCGCTCGAGGAAGGCGAGCACCTGCTCCTCCCCCTCTCCGTACTTCCGCTCCAGCGAGCGGATCGCCTGGATCCGCTCCCGTACCCCGCTAAGACGCTCCGGGTCGAGGGCGATCCCCTCCTGGTACGCGCGGAGGCCGCGGGCGAGGTCCGCCGCCTCCTCGGCGAGCGAGAGCGCCCGCTCCCGAAGAGGTGCGCCGCCCGGGTCGATCGCGGCGACCTCCCGGAGCGCCGCGGCGGCACGGGCGAGGGCGTCGACCCCGCCGCCGTCGTCGGCCACCGCGGCCCGAGCCTCGGCGGCCGCCTCGAGCAGCCGCTCGGCGTGGGAAAGCCGAGACTCCTCCGCCTCGAGCTCGCCGATCTCCCCGGCCCGGATCGCCGCGGCCTCGATCTCGCGGATCTGGTGGTCGAGCAGGTCGATCTCACGCTCGCGATCTCGGGTCTGCACGTCGAGCGTGGCCAGCTGCTCGGCCACCTGCCGCGCCCGCTCGTACAGGCCCCGGTGCTCGACGACGCGCCGGAGGTGCCCGGGCCCGGCGAACCGGTCGAGGAACTCGGTCTGGGCCGCCGCCGAGAGCAGCCGAAGCCCCTGGTGCTGTCCGTGGATCTCGACGAGGCCCGTCGCGAGCTCGACAAGGGTCGAGGCGGGCGCGACCTGCCCGCCGACCCTGGCCGAGCTCCGCCCGTCGGCCTCGACCGAGCGAGCCAGCACGAGCTCGCCCTCCTCGGCCCACTCGTCCCACGGGGCACCGGGGGGCGCCTGGAACCGCGCCTGAACGCGAGCTGCCTTCGCGCCCGCGCGCACAAGCGTCGCGGACGCCCTGGCACCGAGGGCAAGGGCGAGGCCGACGGTGATCATCGTCTTGCCCGCTCCGGTCTCGCCCGTCAGCACGTTCAGCCCGGGATGAAGCTCGAGGTCGAGGTCCCGGATCACACCCAGATCGCTGATGTGGAGCTCCCGAAGCATGGTCTCTACGCAGGCCGATCGATCCCGGATGGACTCCCCGCGGGGCGATCGTCCCGGACGACCGTGGCTACCGAGGGGCGATCGTCCCGGACGACCGCGGCCACCGAGCCGGGGTCGCCGCCGGGAAGTCCGAACTTCTCGCGCACCAGGGCGTGGAACGGCGGCGCGTCCTCCCGACGGATCAGCCTCCCGGGGTTCGGGGCCGCGCCGATCCGCACGCTCGAGCCCACGGGAAGCTCGAGGCTCTCACGGCCGTCGGCCGACAGGAGCCCGTCCTCCTCCCCCACCACCCTGAGAGTCACGCGCTCGCTCGCGGACAGGACGAGCGACCGGTCGAACACCATGTGCGCCGCCACCGGGGTGACGATCAGGCAACGGAGGGTCGGCGTGACGATGGGGCCGCCGGCCGAGAAGGAATAGGCCGTGGATCCGGTGGGCGTCGACACGATCACGCCGTCCGCGGAGAAGGTCGTCACGTACACGTCGCCCACGTACAGGGCCAGGCGCACCAGCCGATGACGGGCGCGCTTCTCGAGGATCACCTCGTTCAGCGCCCATTGCGGTTCGAATCGCGCGTCGTCGGGCTCGGCGAGGATCGCGAGGCGCTCCTCGACATGGGCGGTGCCCGCCATCGCCCGTTCGAGGAGCCGGGGGGCCTCCTCGGGCTCGACCTCGGTCAGGAACCCCACCCGTCCGACTTTGACGCCGAGGATGGGGCAGCCGACGCGCGCCGCCAGGTGCGCCGCGTGGAGGAACGTGCCGTCCCCGCCCACCGACACCACGAGGTCGAGGCTCCGCTCGGGACCGGAGGGTGGCGCCCCGCCGTCGCCCAGCAGGTCGACCTCCACCCCTCGCTCCCGGAGCCAGGCGACGAGCGACTCGGCAGCGCGCGTCGCGCTCGGACGACCGGGGTGGACGACGAACCCAACGCGGCTCACGCGCGGCCTCCGAGCGCCCCCCGCCCGCTCGGCGACCGAGCGCTCACGCCCGCTCTCCGATCCGGCATGCCTCCTCGACCACCGCGTCCACGTCGAGGTCCGCGCTCGCTCCCCCCTCGACCGCATGGAGCAGGAACTCCACGTTGCCTGCGGGACCCCTGATCGGCGACGGCATGACTGCCCGAGGGGTGGCCCCCGCCCCGAGGCTGGCCTCGGCCACGCCCTCGATCGCGTGCCGCCAGACGGCCGGCTCGCGCACCACGCCCCCGCGTCCGACGGCGCCCCGGCCGGCCTCGAACTGCGGCTTCACGAGCAGGACGATGTCCGCGCCCGGCCGCGCGAGCCTGGCCAGGGTCGGCACGACGAGCCGGAGCGAGATGAACGAGAGGTCGGCCACGACGACGTGGGGGGCGAACGGCAGGTCGGAGGCGGAGAGGTGGCGGACGTTGGTCCTTTCGAGGACGGTGACCCGAGGGTCGGTCCTGATCGACCAGTCCAGCTGTCCGTACCCGACGTCGACCGCCACCACCCGTCGCGCCCCCCGCCGGAGCAGGCAGTCGGTGAACCCGCCCGTCGAGGCCCCCGCGTCCAGGCAATCCCGGCCGGCGACCTCGATCCCAAACCGCTCGAGCGCCGCGTCCAGCTTGTCGCCACCGCGTGAGACAAACCTGCGGGCGGGAGTCAGGAGCGCAACGGGCTCGTCGGGCGCCACCAGCCGGGACGCCTTCTCCACGGGGCGACCGCCAACGACGACGAACCCCGCCCGAACCGCCTCCTGCGCCTCCGCCCGGCTTCGGGCCAGGCCCCGTCGAACGAGCTCCGCATCGAGCCGGCGGCGGGACACGGCGGGCGCGCTCAGGTCGCCTCGGGCGTCTGGGCGGGGGCCGACGTCCGCCTGGCGGTCGTACGCTTCCTCGCCGCCGGCCGCTTGGCCGTCGCGCGCTTGGGGACGATCCGCTCGAGCTCGCGGACGCGCCGCTTGAGCGCCTCCACCTCCTCGCGGCTCGCGACCCCGACGAGCTTGAGCTGCGCCTTGACCTCGCGCTGCACGAGGTCGATCACCCGCTCTCGGTTCCGGGCCGACCAGTCCATGAGCTCCTTCGCGAAGCGCTGGACCTGGTCCCGGCCCTGTCCCTTCATGACCGAGCGGGCGATCTCCTGCGCCTTGGCGGGGGTCAGCTTCTCGAGCGCCGCTTCCATGAACTTGCGAACATCGCTCGCGACCATGATCGCCTCCCGATGTCGACCAACGCCAAGGATACTCGCGCGGCGCGGGGCTCGGATCGCCCGGCCCTGCTAGGCTCGCGAGCCGTGACGCGGGTCAGGAGCCGGGCGTGATCCCCATCCGGGACGCCAACCCCACGAGCCGGTTCGCCTGGGTCACGTTTGGGATCATCGCCGCGAACGTCGCGATCTTCCTCCTGTGGCAGCCCACGTTCGCGAGCCAGGGCCGGCAGCAGGCGTTCTTCTTCTGCCACGCGGAGATCCCCTGGGAGGTCACGCATCAGACGAACCTGGCCCGCGGCGGACGCCCGGCCCTGAAGGCCCTCGCCACGGACTTCGGGCCACAGGCCGCCGCCGCCCAGTCCTTTCTGCAGCGACGGTGCCCCAACAAGAGCTGGTGGGAGTCGATCTTCGTCGCGATGTTCCTGCACGGAGGGTGGTTGCACATCGGCGGGAACATGCTGTTCCTGTGGATCTTCGGCAACAATGTGGAGGACCGGATCGGACGGATCGCGTTCGCGGTCTTCTACCTGCTGGGAGGTCTCGCGGCGACGGGCCTGCAGCTCGCCTTCGACCCCAACTCGGCCGTTCCCAACCTCGGCGCCTCTGGAGCGATCGCGGCGATCCTGGGTGCCTACCTCGTCATGTTCCCTCGGGCCCGGGTCACGACGCTCGTGTTCTTCTTCTTCATCACGGCGGTCGAGCTTCCCGCCGTGGTCGTCCTCGGGGCGTGGTTCGTCCTCCAGCTCTTCAGCGGCGTGGGGGGTCTCGGAACCCAGGTGAACGGGGGGGTCGCCTACTGGGCGCACGTCGGCGGCTTCGTGTTCGGGATGGCCGGTGCCTGGATCTTCTTCCGGGGTCGTGGCGAGCGCGGTCGGCTGCGCCAGGTGCCACCCCGGCCGGACCTGTTCTGACCGCTCGCTAGTCGGAGGCGAGCGGGCCGGGCTCGGGCTCCTCGAACAGACCCGACAGGTCCCGCGCCACGTAGGTGGGCCGCACGTCGGAGCGGTCCAGGTCGGCCGGGCGCGAGATGCCGGTGAGCACAAGGAGCGAGTCCCAGCCGAGCGCCGCGGCGCCGGCCACGTCCGTGTCGACGCGATCGCCGACCACCAGCGGCCTCCCGCCTCCCGCGCGTCGACGGGCGGCCTCGAACAGTGCGGCCCCGGGCTTGCCCACCACCTCAGCCTCAACGCCCGTCGTCGCGGTCACGACGAGCAGGATCGCCCCCGCGCCGGGCCACCGCAGCCCGTCGGGCGCCGGAAAGGACACGTCGGCGTTGGTCGCGATCAGGGTGGCCCCTCGCTGGACGAGGATGGAGGCCGTTCGCAGCTTCGCGTAGTCGACCCCGCGATCCCATCCGACGACCACGGCGTCCGCGCGTGGCGGCTCTCCGTCCAGGGTGTCGATACCCGCCTCCGCGAGCGCCGAGCGGACTCCGTCCTCGCCGATGACGAACGCCGACTTCACCCCACGCGAGCTCAACAGGTCGGCCGTCGCGAGCGCAGAGGTCACCACCTCGGCGGGCGAGGCGGGGACGCCGATCCGGCCGAGCGCGTCCGCCACCTGATCGGGGGTTCGGCTGGAGTTGTTCGTCAGGAAGGCGATGCGCCGACCCGCCGCCCGAAGGCGGGCCACGGCCTCGGAAGCGCCCTCCACGGGGCGATCCCCCCGGTACAGGACTCCATCGAGGTCGAGCAGGAAGCAGTCGTAGCGTTCGACCAGGCTCATGGACCGGCGAGCCGCCGAAGCGCCCGCCCGTAGTCGGCCTGGTCCGGGTGCATGGCCAGCGCCAGCTTCAGGTGTCCGAGGGCGCGGGCGCGCTGACCGGTCCGCTCGCAGGCGAGCGCCAGCGCGAAGTGCGCCCAGTCGTCCGACGGGTTGATCTGGACCGCCTTGGCGAACTCCCTGCGGGCCCGAGCCATGCGTCCGGTCATGAACAGCGCCCGGCCGAGCGCCACCCGGATCGACGCCTTCTCCGGCTCGATCAGCTTGGCGAGGGACAGGACCATCGCCGCCTGATGCGGGTGACCGCCCTGGAGAAATCCCAGCCCTCGAGAGAACAGGTCGTACGCCGTCTGGCCCTGGAGGTGTCTGCTATACATGCGCGAGTGCCTCGGATCTCGCCCTTCGTCGGCCTCTTGTACGACCGGTCCTTGGTCGGCCCGCTCGAACGCGTGACCGCTCCCCCCTACGACACGGTCCTGACGGAGGAGCGCCGTCGCCTGCTCGACGCCAGCCCCCACAACATCGTCCGGCTCGACCTTGGCGAGGACCTGCCGGGAGACGACGACGTCGAGAACAAGTATAGGCGGGCGGCCCGAGAGTTCGAGCGGTGGCGCGACGAGGGCGTCCTGATCCCCACGCCCGCGCCGTCGTACTTCGCGTACGAGATGCGCTTCGCGTTCCAGGGGCGGCACCGGTCGGTCCGCGGCCTCGTCTGCCTAGTTCGCCTGGAGGACTGGGGAGGCTCGATCGTCCCGCACGAGCGGACCATGCGCGGCCCCGTGGAGGACCGGCTTCGACTGATGCGCGCGCTCCGTGCCAACCTGTCGAGCATCTACCTGGTCTGCTCCGGGCCCTGCTCGGGCCTGACCGACCTGCTCGACGACGCGCGCGGCACGGACCCACTGGCGTCGCTCGTGGACGAGGCGGGCGTCGAGCACCGGATGTGGCGGGTCGACGGCGCCCACGACGGCGTCGAGAGCCTGCGGTCGCAGTCCATGATGATCGCCGACGGCCATCATCGCTATACGATGGCCCTGCGCTACCGGGACGAGATGCGCGAGCGACACGGCTCGGGCCCGTGGGACGAGGTCATGGCGCTGGTGGTGGACGCCGTCACCGAGGATCCCCCCGTCCTCCCCATCCACCGGGTGCTGGTCTCGGGCGATCCCCCTGTGCGGGGCGAGCGGGTTCGGGACCTCGCGGAGGTTCTCGAGGAGGTGGACGACCGTGACCTCGTGTACGGGACCGTTGCCCGGGAGGACGGCGAGCTCGTTCACCGCGTCGATCGACTCGAGGGCAGACCTCCCGTCGTGTGCACTCTCCACGCGGAGATCCTCGACCGCTTGACGCCGGCGATCGCCTACACCCCCGATGCGGCCCTGGCCGAGGAGGAGGTACGTCGCGGCGGCGCCACCGCGGCGTTCCTCCTCCCCCCGACGACCGCCACCAGGATCCGGTCCGTGGTCGACCGCGGCGAGCGCCTGCCGCAGAAGTCCACGTACTTCTGGCCGAAACCGCGGACCGGCATGGTGATCCGCCCCCTCGAATGACCATCCAGCCGGCCTGATCCGGCCGCCGGCCCCCGGAGCCGCCTCAGACGCGGGGATCGGGCTCGAGCTTCTTGATACCGGTCGCCACGACCTCGGTCAGGCTCCTGGCCCCCGCTCCGCTCCGGTAGAAGCGCCGTGCAAGCTGTCCGTACACGAGCACGTCGTCGCCCTTGCCGATACCGACGAGGGCGCGCTTGCCGACGCTCTTGTGCCAGACGGCGACCGGGAGGGGGAGGAGGCGCTTGCCGGCCTCCGGAACGGAGAGGCGGAGCTCGGTGACCTCGTCGCCCGATGGCATCCGACGCTCCACCGGGTCCGTCGCAACGGTCCCGGCGAGCACGACCACGTTGACCGTCACCATCGCGTGCCTCCCTTCGGGATCGGACCGTAGCAGGAGGCACCGACACGCCTGGCTACACTTCGCCCATGGACCCGGTGACGTTCGAGGTGCAGGCGGGCATCACGGCGATCGACACGTTCTACGGCGGGCGCGAGCGCTACACGGCGGCCTACCTCCTGAAGGCCGACGAGCCGACGATCGTCGAGACGGGCCCCACCACCTCGGTCGAGCCGGTCGTCGCGGGGCTGGAACGGCTGGGCGTCGGCCCCGGAGACCTCGCGAACATCGTGGTGACCCACATCCACCTCGATCACGCCGGCGGCGTCGGCCGACTCGCGGCGCGATATCCGCGGGCGAGGGTGTGGGTCCACGAGCGGGGGGCCCGGCACCTGGCCGACCCGACCCGGCTCGTGGCCAGCGCCGCGCGCATCTACGGGGAGGAACGCATGGCCTCCCTCTTCGGCCCGGTCGACCCGGTGCCCGCCGACCGCATCCGCAGCCTCGCCGACGGCGACCGGATTGCGCTCGGCGGGCGCGTTCTCGACTCGTTCCATACGCCCGGCCACGCCTCGCACCAGGTGGCGCTGGTCGACTCCTCGACGGGAGCGGTGTTCACGGGCGATGCCCTCGGGATCCACCTGCCGGACCTCCCGGGGCTTCGACCGGCCACGCCCCCACCCGAGTTCGACGTCGAGCTCGCGGTCGACAGTATCGAACGCATCCGCGCTCGGGCGCGGTCGGTGCTGCTGTTCGCGCACTTCGGACCGATCGCCGAGATCGATCGGATCTGCGACCTGGCCGAGCGACGGATCCGGAGCTGGGCCGAAGCCGTTCGGACGGCGCTCACGTGGACCGAGGACCTGGACGAGGTCACGGCGCTGCTGGAGGAGCAGGCGAGGGCCGACGTCGAAACCGGCGCCGAGGCCGCCCTGGACCTCGAACGTTTCGAGATCCTCTCGAGCGTCCGGATGAACGCGATGGGCCTGATTCGCTACTGGAAGAAGCGCGAGGAACGTCTGGCGGGAACCGGTCAGGCGAGCTGAGCCAGCCGCTCCGCCGTGTCGAACGCGGCCGGGTCGTGCCGCAGGATCTTGCGAAACTCCCGAGCCGCCTCCTGGGGCCTCCCCGCCCGAGCCAAGACGCTCCCCGTCACGTACCAGATGCGCAGCACCTCGGGGCCCGCCACGTCCTCGCGGGTCCGCACCCGGCGCAGGAGCCCGAGCGCCTGCTCGTACCTACCCATGTCGGCGAGCGCCGACGCCGCCACGACGACGGCCTCTGCCTTGGCCGCGAGCGGGACCCCGCGAGCGGCCAGAGCCTCTTCGGCGAGCGGCACGGCGCGCTCCGGGTGCCCCAGGGCACGGTGGCAGTCCGCGATGATGTGGTTTTGGTCGTAGCGCCCCGACAGCCGCCGGTACGCCTGCATCTCCGACAGGGCCTCCCGCCAGCGCCCCTGCCCGTAGAGCGCGAGGCCCAGCACCTCCCGAACTGCCGACGAGCGCGGCGCGAGGGCTTTGGCCTTCGCCGCCTCGCTGGCGGCGCCCCGGGCGTCGCCCCGCTCGAGGAGCTCGACCGCCCGCTCGAGTCTCGCGATCGCCCGATCGGCCGACCCCGCCCGCGCTACCGCCCGGAGCTCGTGCACGACCTCTCGAGGAAGCGAGGCGCGCACGGGCGCCGGCCGGCGCCGGCCGGCGGAGGGACGGGGGCGAAAGGCGTTCGACATCGGCCCTTAGCGTAGCGGCCGACGCGCCGCTCGAACGGCTCGATGCCGAACACGCGGAGAGCCGCCCAAAGGCGGCTCTCCTGCAAGGTGTTCCGGCGGCGACCTACTCTCCCACCCGGTCGCCCGGGCAGTACCATCGGCGCTGGAGGGCTTAACTTCCGGGTTCGGGATGGGACCGGGTGTTTCCCCTCCGCCATGGCCACCGAAACGGCTCTTCCCGGTCCGGGGACCGGGACGCCGATGGGGGTGCCCCCGAGCAGAGCTCGGGAACCGATAGCGAGCGCGAGCAAGAGCCAAGTCCTCGGCCTATTAGTACCGGTCGGCTCAACACGTTGCCGTGCGTACACCTCCGGCCTATCAACCTCGTAGTCTGCGAGGGGCCTTACCTGGTCGACCCAGTGGGAGACCTCA
>Ga0070741_10003188_pt1 | contig 41390 bp, 39 predicted proteins | sample Coa_R1_4_FD_66440 | JGI IMG/M metagenome (GOLD analysis project Ga0070741, IMG submission 66440) | Surface soil microbial communities from Centralia Pennsylvania, which are recovering from an underground coalmine fire - Coalmine... | ecosystem: Environmental > Terrestrial > Soil > Unclassified ... | reverse complement strand
GGCTTCGTGTTCAAGGTCCAGGCCAACATGGACCCCAACCATCGCGACCGCATCGCCTTCCTCCGCCTGTGCTCGGGCAAGTTCCGCCGCGGCATGAAGCTCACGCAGATCGGCACGGGCAAGACGCTCTCCGTCAATTCGCCCATTCTGTTCTTCGCCCGCGAGCGCGAGATCGTCGACGAGGCCTGGCCGGGCGACATCATCGGCGTGCCCAATCACGGCGTGCTGCGGGTTGGCGATACGCTGACCGAAGGCGAGGCGATCAAAATAGTCGGCATCCCGAACTTCGCGCCGGAAATCCTGCGCCGCGTGCGGCTCGAGGATCCGATGAAGAGCAAGCAGCTCAAGCGCGCGCTCGACGATCTCGCGGAAGAGGGCGTGACGCAGGTTTTCCGCCGCGTGATCGGCGGCGACTATGTCGTGGGCGTGGTCGGCGAGCTGCAGCTCGACGTGCTGAAGACCAGGGTCGAGGCCGAGTACTCGGTCAACATCGACCTCGAACCCGCGCCGTTCGAGACGGCGCGCTGGATACAGGCCGAGAGCAAGGCCGATCTCGAGGCCTTCATGGCCGCCAACCGCGGCGGCATGTCGGAGGACCGCGACGCCGCGCCGGTGTTCCTGGCGCGCAATGCCTGGGAGCTGGGCTACATCGCCGAACGTTCGCCCAAGATAAAGTTCTCCGACATCCGCGAGCGTTCGTAGCTACTGCTTCTCCGTCACCGGCCGCGTCACGCCTGAGGCGCGCAGCTTCGCCAGCTCGTCGGCCTTGAGCGCCAGCAATTCGCCCAGCACGGCGTCGGTATGCTGTCCCAGGGTCGGCGCCGGCCGGTGGATCTCCGACTTGCCCGCGGCGTGCAGGCGGATCGGCGAGATCGGCACGCGCGTCTTGCCGCGCCGGGGATGCTCGACATCGACCCAGAAGCCGCGCGCCTCGAGATGGGCGTCGTAGGCGACCTCGCGCGCGGTCTTCACCGGCGCGCAAGGGACGTGCGCCTCGTTCAGGAGCTTCAGCACCTCGTCCTTGGTGCGCGCGATCGTCCAGGCGCCGACCAGATCGTCGACCTCGGCCATGCGCGTTGCCCGGCCGACGGTACTGGAAAAGTCCGGGTGCGTGGCGAGGTCCGGCCGGCCCAGCATCTTGCACATCGATTGCCAGTGCCGCTCGGCGGCGGTGAAGATCGCGACATAGCCGTCGCGGCAGCGATAGGTGTTGTACGGCGCCATGGCGAGCGCGGGATGGCGGTTGCCGGTGCGGTCGGGCACGCCGGTGTCGCCGTCCATCACCGCGCCCATCGCCGAGGCGAGCGCGATCACCGCCGCCTCGTGCATGGCGATTTCGACCCGCTGGCCCTTGCCCGTGCGTTCGCGCTGCACCAGCGCGCCCAGGATGCCGGCGCAGAGATGGATGCCGGCCAGGAAGTCGCAGACCGCGGCGCCCGCTTTCGTCGGCGGCCCGTCGGCGTCGCCGGTGGCATTGGTGATGCCGCTCATCGCCTGGATGGTGACGTCCATGGCGGCGAGGTCGCGGTACGGCCCGTCGAGGCCGAAGCCCGAACTCCCGCCATAGACCAGGCGCGGGTTGAGCCTGGAAAGCACGTCGTAGCCGAGGCCGAGGCGGTCCATCACGCCGGCGGCGAAGTTCTCGATCACCACGTCGGCCTTGGCCACCAGCTCGAGGAAGATCTCCTTGCCGCGTGGCTGCTTGAGGTCGAGGACGATCGATTCCTTGTTGGAGTTCAGCATGACCAGCGGATAGGGCTCGGCCTCGCGCTTGCGCCGGCGCAGCACGTCGCCTTCGGGCGGCTCGATCTTGAGGACGCGCGCGCCCATGAAGGAAAGCTGCAGGCCGGCATAGGGGCCGTTGTAGATCTGGCCCAGGTCGAGGACGAGGAAGCCGTCGAGCGGGCGCTTGATATCGGCAGCGTTCATTTGGCGGGATGAACCTTCTTCCAGTGGCGTGCGATGTCGATGCGGCGGGTGATCCAGACCTTGGGCTGGTTGCCGAGCCAGTCGAGGACGCGGGCGAGGCCGAGCGCGCGGCCGGGATGGCCGATGATGCGGTTGTGCAGGCCGAAGCTCAGCATGCGCGGCGGGTCCTCCTCGAGCACGCAGGTCACGGCGTTCCTGATGTAGGCCTCGTACTCGTCGCCGCTCGTCATGCCCTGGCGCGCGAAGCGCACGTCGTTGTGCACGACCGAGTAGGGCACGATGAGCTGGGTGCGCGAACCGACCTTCAGCCAGTAAGGCAGCTCGTCGTCGTAGGTGTCGCTGTCGTACTCGTAGCCGTTGTCGAGCAGGATATTGCGCGTGTTGAGCGACGGCGCGTAGCGGCTGTACCAGCCGGCCGGCCGCGTGCCGATCGTTTTGGTGATGCTCTCGGTCGCGAGCCTGATCTGCTCGCGCTCGTAGTCGGGCGCCATGTTGCCGTGGATCTCCCAGCGGTAGCCGTGGCCCGCGACATCCCAATTTGCCTCGCGCATCGCCGCGCACGCTTCCGGATTGCGCTCCAGCGCCTTGGCGATGGCGAAGATCGTGCAGGGCAGCTTGCGCCTGGTGAACATGCGGTACAGCCGCCAGAAGCCGGCGCGGCTGCCATACTCGAACATGCTTTCGGCGCCGAGATCGCGGCCTTTCACGGCCGCCGTGGCGCCCTCGGTCAGGCCGGTCTCGGAGGCGGGCGCGCCGTCGGGCACGGAGACCTCGCCGCCTTCCTCGTAGTTGATGACGAAGTTCACCGCGACATGCGCGCCGCCCGGCCATTTCGGATCGGGCGGATGGCGCCCATAGCCCACGAAGTCGCGGACGCGGCCGGCCTCTTCATCGGTCATCGCTGGTTTCCTCCCGGCGCGACTCTATCGCGAACCGGCGGAACCTGCTCTACGCTCGATGCATGACCGCCATTTGCGATCGCGGCCGTCCACACGCGCCGGTGACTCCTAATTCGTCCTATAGAAACTTATTTGTTTTATAGAACTCGCCATCGGCCGCTAGCGAATCGGGACATTTCGCGCCGGGCGGGTGCCCTGCCGGAAACACCGCTCCAGGAACTGATCGCACGGGGAATTAGCGATCCCAATTGGCGGCCGACAGAAGATGACGTCGCCAAGATTCATCAAGAACTGCTGATGGCCCGACAGCGTGCCGCCGGTGCAGTCGACACCCAAGCGAGCGGCATTGGTATTGGACCCTTTGCCCGTGGATCGATTCCGGCACGATCAGAAAGACGAGATTTCAATGAATTTGAGCAGCGAGATCTCAATCAATTCGGGTCTCGGAACGGGTGCCATACCTGCGGGGCACGTGAACCGGGAACGAAATCGGGTAACTTCGTGGGAGATCATCAACGTCCGACGCGGCTAAATCCGCCCGGAGAGGCACAGCGACTTTTTCCGCAATGTCTAAGCTGCAGCCGAAAACAGGGTGGATTAATCTCCAGGGAAGTCCAGAGGAGAGAAGAACCATGAAGATCGTGATGGCTCTCCGACCTCCATATTCTCAGATCGCGATTCTCGATCCCACGACGAAGGTAGAGGTGCCGCTTTGGAAAAAGGGCGTGCCTTTCGTGGCCACAGATACTTGCATCCTATGTGGTTGTCTTGCCGAAATGGACGGTGAAACTGAATTTACCCTGGCGACCAGCGATAGTGTTTCGATCCAACATCCTCCGATCTTCGATGACGTACTGGATACTCCAGGACGCAAGATTGCTCTCGAGACGGTGGAAGGCACGCCGGTCCTCGATATGCCAACCACGGGCACCAAAACACGAGTTCGGATCTGGACGAACAGCGATCGCGAACCGGACAAGGTGGTCGTTGGTATCGACTGACCCTGTGGCACATGGTGCCTATGAAATAGCGAAATGACGACCATGGCACTGGCAAAGAGTTACGCTCCGCCATATTGCCAAATCATCATTTGTGATCCGACGGCGAGAGTAAAAGTGCCGGAATGGGAAATAGGCGGCCAACGCATCGTCGTGGCCACCGACACCTGTATCTCCTGTGTCTGCCAGCCCGATATGGATGGTGAAACCGAGTTCATACTGGGGCCGGCGAACGAGGTCGCAATGCAAGTCCCGCCGATCTTCGAGGGCAAGCTCAAGACGCGGGGAGGGAAATACGGCTGGGAAGTACTTGGACCCAGCCCGCTCTGAGCGTGCTAAGGTCCGCCGCCTTTCGAAGGAGGAGACAAGGATGGCTATCAAGCGAGTGAACGCGGGTCCCCGCATGTCGAGCGCCGTGGTGCACGGCAACACGGTCTATCTCGCGGGCCTCACCGCCGACGACACCAAGGCCGACGTGAAGGGCCAGACGGCGCAGATCCTGGCCAAGATCGACAAGTTCCTGGCCGAGGCCGGCACCGACAAGTCGAAGCTCCTGTCGGCCAACATCTGGCTGACCGACATCGGCACCTGGGGCCAGATGAACGAGGTGTGGGACAAGTGGGTGTCGCCCGGCAACACGCCGGCGCGCGCCACGGTCGAGGCCAAGCTCGCCAATCCCGCGCTCAAGGTCGAGATCATGGTGCAGGCGGCGCTGTCTTAAGCGTTCGCGCCGTTCAAGGGAAAAGGGCCGGCTGACGCCGGCCCTTTTTGTCGGCCGCATCGGATCGAGGATGCGTTCTATGTGTTCGGTCAGAATGGGGTGAAATGCGACTCCTGCAGCCGCACGTCATAGTCGAAAGTGGTTTCCTGCCAGCGGTCGAGGTGATTGAAGAGCTTCGCCGCACGAAACGAAATCCGGACCCGGTTTTTATCGATGCGCACGGCAGTGATGGGTTGCTCGGGATCCCCCCAGTATTGCGCGATGTCCGTCTTGTCGAACCAGTTGAGTATGCCCGGCCCATGCGAGACGGAAATCGTCATGAACCGTACGGCGCGGAAAGGGCCGCATTGCGATTCGGTAACGTCGAACACGAGGCCGGGAACGTCCGTGTTGCGGGACATCGGGTAGGTCGAGCAGCCGGCGAGTGACACGCCGAGCACGATCAGGCAGAGGAGAGCGAAACCAGAAAGCACGGCAAGCGACATCAGCAGCAGCCGCCGTATCGTTTGAGCTCTCACGATTGTGGTTCGCCCGGAACCGTCATGATGCGATCTTCGGCTTCGAAAGTGCCATTTTCAATTGCGTTTTCCTGATTAATACTACTTATGATTGATTGACAGATCAGGGAGGAGGCTCCACGTCGTGACCATATAGGCCGCGTTCTCCGATATTATAGCCGATCTCGATGAAGCGCGCGGTACGCCGGTCAAGACCGTATGGTTGGTTGGGTTTGTAGTTGCCGGAAAAGTGTCGGGCAAACCAACCTGCCCGCTCCAGAGTCTGCTCGAGAGTCAGGCCCGATTGTTGACTGTATAGCCCCACGTTGATGTTCGAGATCGGGAGAAACTGCCGGCGCTGTTCGTACGCGCCCGGAACGCCGAGGGCATTTGCTAGCAGGTCCAGGAGCTGGCCGTTCTTTCCATGGCGTTGATAGTCGAACTGGCCGCCTGTGCCGACTTTCGCAAATGCGTCGTACATCGATCCGATTGGAGCGAGTGGGATGGTCAGCTTGTTTCCAGCGCGTTCCCGCATTTCTTGTTGGGCACGCCGTCCTGCTGCAGCTACCTCGCCGAGATTGAGAAGTGGAGTTCGGACCGTCTTGGTAGGGCTACGCGACGGTGACTCTGCACTGTCTTCGTCCGGCACCGTCTCGCCGTTCGGCAAGACAAGTTCAAATCCCATCCAGTTCGGCGAATTCGGATCCTGGGAATCGCCGATCTGAGGATTAGCCGATGACTTAGGAAAGTCCGGCGACCCTTGTGCGATCTGGTGGCCTGCTGGCGGTCCATCGTATTTAACTGGCAGTACGCTCTTCGCGAATACCCCCTGGGGATCGGCGCCGCCGAGCAAAGTCTGCATCACCGGCCTGAAGGTCGGCAATGCCGGGCCACCTGGTTGGGCAGGCGCATCCCAGCCCCATTCGAGCGGATAGCGCTGCTGGGTTGCGGGCGGCGAGTCCGGAGAATCTGAGGGGTCGGTGTCGTTCTTGGGGTCTGTATGCCAGCCCCATTCGAGAGGATATCGAGCCATCCCGAGCTTATAAGCCGGGTGTTAGAAGGAACCCGATTCTGTCGTATAGAACTCCGGCCTTCGGCCGGCGGCCCGGACGTTGCGAAGGGGCTTTACTAGCCGCCTTGATCCGGGCGTCCTTCGTCCCTCACTCCTGTGCGCAACTTGCGCCGCTCATACTGCCCTTCGGCACGTTCTATACGACAGAATCGGGTTCCTTCTATCACCCGGGTTAGGGTGGCGACGCCATGATCGCCATCACATGCCCATGTCGTCCTGAGGCGAAGCCGAAGGACCTAAGCGTTCAACATCGCGCTGTTGCGATGCCGGGTCCTTCGCCGCGCTGCGCTTGCTCAGGACGACACGATCCGCGCGCAAGATTCGGTCGCGTGCTGCGATTGGTAAACAAACGCGCCACAAGAGGGTCCATTATCTTTCCATTTGATAAGCGTTACCGTCCGGTAACCAACACCACAGATTGTGGTATAGAAAATTGCTCAACCATTCGCGCAAGATTCGTTCGCGCGATTCGGCGTGAGCGCGCGCGGACCACAAGAGTCCATATTTTTCCGTATTATTTTAATACGGCCGCTTCAACTAATAGTGGCTCAGGAAATTACCCGCGTGGCGGGATCCTAGTTGATTGGCCCGATGATCTTGCCGGGGTTCATGATGTTGTCGGGGTCGAGCGCCTTCTTGATCGAGCGCATCAGCGACATCGCCTCGCCGTGCTCCTCGTAAAGGAACTTGATCTTGCCCAGGCCCACGCCGTGCTCGCCGGTGCAGGTGCCGCCCAGCGCCAGGGCGCGCGCCACCATGCGGTCGTTCAGTGCCTCGGCGCGCTTGAGATAGGTCGGATCCGCGGGGTCGATCATCATGGTGAGGTGGAAGTTGCCGTCGCCGACATGGCCCACGATCGGCGCATAGAGGCCGTTCTGCTGGATATCCTTCTGCGTCTCAAGGATGCATTCGGCGAGCCGCGAGATGGGCACGCACACGTCCGTCGCCCACATGCCCCAGCCGGGCCTGGCGGCCTTGGCGGCCCACGCCGCATCGTGGCGCGCCTGCCACATCTTGCTGCGCTCCTCGGCCTGGCCGGTCCAGGCGAAGTTGCCGCCGCCGTTCTCCGCCGCCAGCGCCTGCACCATCTCGGCCTGCTCCCTGGTGCCGGCCTCGGTGCCGTGGAACTCGAGCAGCAGCAGGTTCTGGTTGGGCAGGCTGAGCTTGGAATACTTGTTCACGCTGTCGACCGTGTAGGTGTCCATCAGCTCGATGCGCGCCACCGGGATGCCGGACTGGATGGTCTGGATGACGGTGTTGACGGCGCCTTCCAGGCTCTCGAAGGCGCAGGTGGCCGACACCATCGATTCGGGAATGCCGTAGAGCCGCAGGGTGATCTCGGTGATGATGCCGAGCGTGCCTTCGGAGCCCACGAACAGCTTCACCAGATCGTAGCCCGCGCTCGACTTGCGGCTGCGTCGGCCAAGCCGCATGAGCCGGCCGTCGGCGGTCACCACCTGCAGGCTGAGCACGTTCTCGCGCATGGTGCCGTAGCGCACCGCGTTGGTGCCCGAGGCGCGCGTGCTGGTCATGCCGCCGATCGAGGCGTCGGCGCCGGGGTCGATCGGGAAGAACAGGCCGGTCGCGCGGATGTATTCGTTGAGCTGCTTGCGCGTGACGCCGGGCTGCACGACGACGTCGAGATCGGCCTCGTTGACGGCCAGCACCTTGTTCATGCGGCTGAGATCGACAGAGATGCCGCCATTGGGCGCGCTGATATGGCCTTCGAGCGAGGTGCCGGTGCCGAAGGCGATGATCGGGGTCTTGAGCAGGGCGCAGATCTGCACGATGCGCTGCACTTCCTCGGCCGACTCGGCGAACACCACCGCGTCGGGCAGGTGCGCCTCGTGGAAGGAGATGTCCTTGCCGTGCTGCTCGCGCACGGCGTGCGCGGTGCTCACGCGGTCGCCGCAGAGCTTCCTGAGCTCGGCGATGGTGGTGTCGATATTCGGCGCCTTTGCCGGGGCCGCAACGGCCATGATGGAACTCCTGATTTCAGGCGTTGGTACGCCCAAATGCCCGCCCTGCCAACCTGCCAGGAACTATTTCAGGTAGCGCTGGAACCACTCGATGGTGCGCCGCTGGGCGTCGACGGCGGCCGGCCCGTCATAGGCCACGACCGTGCCGTTGGTGGTGCGGTCGGAGGCGGCTTCCGGCCCGCGGTCGAAATTATGCTGCGCATTCGGGTAGGCCACGACCTCGACGGGCAGTCCCCGGGCCTTGAGCGCCCGTTCCATGGCCTCGGCCTGCTGCGCCGTCGACTCGGTGTCCGCCGAACCGTGGAGGATCAGGGTCGCCGCCGAAAGCCTGTCGACCAGCCCGATGGGCCCCGCATCCGGCAGCCGCCGGATCTGGGTTACCGAAGACGTCTTGTAGTCGAAGGTGCCGTAATACGAGACGACCGCCTTGATGTCCGGCTCGGCGGCGGCGAAATAGAAGACCCGCGAACCACCGGCGGAGAAACCGACCGCGCCGAGTTTCTGTCCGCGCACTTCGGCGCGCGCCTTGAACCAGTCGAGATAGCGGTGGACGTAGCTGGAGGGCGGGGACTGCAGGGGATATTCGGGCGCGAAGGCCACGAAGCCTGCGCCGGCCAGCGACTTGGCCATCGCCACGTCGGCCGGATGGACGCGCCCATAGCCGGAATGCAGAACGAGGATGCCGGGCGCCGGCGTCTGGGTGGGAAGCACGAGCGTGCCGGCGACCTGGCCTTCGTTGATGGTGCGCGCGGTCTGTGCGGCCGCGCCGATCGACATCAAGCAAATCAAAGTTCCGACAAGGACCGCGGTGCCGCGCCAACGCATGGCGCAAGTGTAGGCAACTCGCGGCCGATCGGCCACCGGAAGTGTCCCGGACAACGGCCTGGCCGTCGTCTAAGATGCACGTCTTTCATTTCGGGGAACCCGCATGCGCGACGTTTACGTCATCGGTGCCTACACGACGGCCTTCAAGAAGCACCCCGGCATGAGCTTCGGCGACCTCGCGCGCGAGGCCTATCTCGGCACGCTCAAGGACGCCGGCCTGAAGAACGGCGACGACATCGAGGCGGGCTGGCTCGGCAATTGCGGCATGGGCTTCTGGGGCCAGAACTCGATCCGCGGCCAGGCGCTGTTCCAGCCGCTGGTCGAGGAGGGGCTGTTTCCCGAGCGCGTGCCGATGTTCAACGTCGAGAATGCCTGCGCCACCGCGTCGACGGCGTTCATGGGCGCGTGGAAGGACGTGCTCGCCGGCACGCATGAGCTTTCGTTCTGCATCGGCATCGAGAAGCTGTTCAGCCCGGATGCGCCCGAGCGTACTTCAAATCTCTTCAACCAGGGCTACATAACCAGCCAGCACGATCGGCTGGTCGAGGAGATGAATCGCGTGGGCAAGATGGTGGGATCGGAGTTCAAGCCCGGCGACGACCGCACGATCTTCATGGACACCTATGCCATGCAGGCCAAGTGGCATATGTGGAAGTACGGCACGACGCAGGAGCAGATCGCGGCGGGCGCCGCCAAGAACCACAATTACGGCGCGCTGAACGACAAGGCGCAGTATCGCTTCCAGATGACGACGCAGTCGGTGCTGGAGGATCGGCCGGTGTCCTATCCGCTGACCCGCGCGATGTGCGCGCCGATCGGCGACGGCGCGGCGGCGGCGCTGCTCTGCTCGGCGGACTATCTCGAGAAGATGCCGGCCGACGTGAAGGAACGTGCCCTCAAGATCGCGGGCGTCGGTTTCGCCGGCGGCAAGTACCGCGCGCTCGACGAACCGGGGCTGACGCGCGCGGCCTCCGACAAGGCCTACAAGATGGCCGGTCTCGGTCCGCAGGACATCGACGTCGCCGAAGTGCACGATGCCACGAGCTTCTGCGAGATCTACCAGTGCGAGATGCTGCGCTTCTGCCCCGAGGGCGAGGGCGGCAGGTTCGTCGCCTCGGGCGCCACGGGCCCGGACGGCAAGTTGCCGGTCAACACGTCGGGCGGGCTGGTGTCGAAGGGCCATCCGGTCGGCGCCACGGGTCTGTCGATGCTGGCCGAGCTGGCCGCGCAACTGCGCGGCGAGGCGGGGCAGCGGCAGGTCAAGGGCGCGGAGATCGCGCTGGCCGAGAACGGCGGCGGCGTCATCGGCATGGAAGAGGCCGTGGCGTCGGTCGTGATCCTGAAGAAAGAGTGAGGGAGCAAGCATGACCATCCGCCTCGACAATCGTGTCGCCATCGTCACCGGCGCGGGCAATGGGCTGGGCCGCGCGCACGCCATGCTGCTGGCCAGCCGCGGCGCCAAGGTGGTGGTGAACGATCCGGGCGGTGCAGTCGACGGGAAAGGCGGCAGCCATGCCGCCGCCGACAAGGTCGTGGCCGAGATCAAGGCGGCCGGCGGGCAGGCCGTGCCGAACTACGATTCGGTGGCCGATGCCAAATCCGCCGCCAACATCGTCAAGACCGCCGTCGATGCGTTCGGCACGGTCGATATCGTGGTCAACAACGCAGGCGTGCTGCGCGACAAGACCTTCCACAACATGACGGTCGAGGATTTTGACTTCGTCGTGAAGGTGCATTTCCTCGGCACGGCCTACGTCACGCACGCGGCCTGGCCGATCCTGCGCGCCAAGGCCTATGGCAGGGTCGTGGTGACGTCGTCGAATTCCGGGATCTACGGCAATTTCGGCCAGTCCAACTATGGCGGCGCCAAGCTCGCGGTGGTGGGCTTCATGAATGCGCTGCGCCTGGAAGGCCAGAAATACAACATCATGGTCAACGCCCTGGCGCCGGTCGCCGGCACGCGCATGACTGAGAGCCTGATGACGCCCGAGGTCGTGGCCAAGCTCAAGCCCGAGTATGTCTCGCCGATGGTGGCCTATCTCTGCAGCGAGCAGTGCCAGCGCACCGGCGAGATCTGGAGCGCGGGCGCAGGCTACTTCGCGCGCATCGAGTATCGCGAGGCGCCGGGCGTGCGCATCACCGGCCGCGCGCCCACCATCGAGGACGTGATGGAGAACATCGACAAGATCGCCGATCTTTCGACAACCAAGGTCTACCGCACGTCGTCGGAGGAGGTGGGGGCGGTGGTGGGTGCCTGATTCGGCGCCCGCCGCCTCGCTCGACTGGAAGGTCGAGCCGGTCATCGATTGGCTGATCCACGAGGGGCGGCTGATCGACGATGCGCGCCGCCTGGTCGAGGGGCTGGCCGAGCACCTCGTCGCCGCCGGCGCGCCGCTGCTGCGTTTCACGGTCGGCCTGCAGGCGATCCATCCGCAGTGGCGCACGATGGGCATCCAGTGGCGGCGCGGGCAGCCGATCGTGCAGGCGGTGCGTCCGCACGGCATCGAGGAGACCGAGGCCTATATCGGCAGCCCGATCGAGGAGCTCGCCAAGACGCGCAAGCCGGTGCGCTACCGGCTCGGCAATCTCACGGCTGAGAATCACGCCGTGCTGCACGAGCTCGCCGCATCGGGCGGCACCGACTATTACGCCATGCCGGTGCGCCTCGCCTCGGGCCGGCCGGTGGCGCTCACCTTCATGACCGACCGGCCGAGCGGCTTCAGCGACGCAGACATCGCCAAGTTCCACAAGCTGGTCGACTACCTGGCGCCGGTCGTCGAGGCGCGCGTCAACTACGGCCTGTCGACCACGTTGATGGACACCTATCTCGGCCGCATCGTCGGCGAGCAGATCCTGAACGGCCTGATCCGGCGCGGCGACGGCCAGCTGATCAATGCCGTGCTGTGGTTCTCGGACCTGCGCGATTTCACCGGCCTCAACGAGCGCCTGCCGGGCGAAGAGCTGCTGGCATTGTTGAACAACTACCTGCAGCACGTGGGCGACGCGCTCAGCAAGCACGGCGGCGAGATTCTGAAATTCATCGGCGACGGCGTGATGGCCTACTTCCCGGCCGAGGACGCGCTCTTCCTGCCGATGGTCACCGGCAATGCCATAGCCGCCGCGCGCCAGGTGATCGACGACGTCGAGAGCGCCAACGAGGCGCGCGCCGCGGGCGGCCACGAGCCGGTGCGGTTCGGCATCGGCCTGCATGTCGGACCGGTGATGTTCGGCAATGTCGGCACCCAGGACCGGCTCGACTTCACGGTCATCGGCCCCGCCGTCAACCGCGCCGCGCGGCTCGAGAGCCTGACCAAGGAGCTCGGCGTGCCGGTGCTGGCCTCGGCCGAATTCAACGCGGTCTGCCAGCAGCCGCTGAAGTCGATGGGGCTGCACCATCTGCGTGGCGTGCCCGAGCCCGTCGAGGTCTTCACGCTGGCCTAGTTGGCGCAGCGGTGGGAGCCATGCCAGTGTCGCAGCCGATGGAAGAGACACCCGTCCTGGCCGCCCTCGATGGCGGCGTGCTCGTGCTGACGCTCAATCGGCCGCAGCGGCTCAACGCCATGATCCAGCCGCTGATCATGGCGCTCCGGCAACAGATCGCGCGCGCGGCCGCCGACAGCGCGATCCGCTGCGTGCTGCTGACCGGCAGCGGCCGCGGCTTCTGCGCCGGCGCCGATCTCGCGGCCGGCGGGACCGGCGGCGCCGGCACCGACGGCAGGCCCGACGTCGGCGAGGTGATGGAGCGGCTCTACAATCCTCTGATCCGCGCCATCCGCGACCTGCCCAAGCCGGTGATCGGCGCCATCAACGGCGTGGCGGCGGGCGGCGGCGCCAACCTGGCGCTGGCCTGCGACATTCTCCTCGCGGCACGCTCGGCCCGCTTCGACCAGGCGTTCGTGCGCATCTCGCTGATGCCCGACCTCGGCGGCACCTGGTTCCTGCCGCACAATGTCGGCGATGCCCGCGCGCGTGCGCTCGCCATGCTCGGCACTTCAGTGCCGGCTGACGAGGCCCATCGCATGGGCATGGTCTGGCAGGTGGTCGAGGACGGAGCGCTCATGGACGAAGCGATGAAGCTGGCGCGCCGCATGGCCGCCGGCCCGACGCTTTCCTATGCCGCCATCAAGCAGGCGATGAACCGGGCCGGCACCAACACGCTCGACCAGCAGCTCGACCACGAGGCCAGGATGCAGAAGGCGCTCAACCAGACGGCCGACCACAAGGAAGGCGTCGCCGCCTTCCTTGCCAAGCGGCCGGCCAATTTCCAGGGGCGATGAAGAAATGACCTACGACACCATCCTCGTCGCCAAATCCGACGGTTTGGCGACCATCACGCTCAACGCACCGGACAAGCTGAACGCCGTGTCGCGCAAAATGATCGCCGAGCTCAAGCAATGCTGGGAAGAGCTGGCGGCGGATGCGGGCGTGCGCGCCGTGCTGCTGACCGGGGCCGGGCGCGGCTTCTGCGCCGGCGCCGATCTCTCCGATCCCGACCGGCAGAACAGCGCGATGTCGGATTCGGGCTCGGCACTCGAGAAGTTCTTCAATCCCACGATCAAGCTGATGCGCTCGATCCCCAAGCCGATCGTCTCGGCGGTGAACGGCGTGGCCGCGGGCGTCGGCATGAGCTTCGCGCTCGCCTCGGACGTCGCAATCGCGGCCAGGTCCGCCTCGTTCCTGCAGGCCTTCGCCCGCATCGGCCTGATGCCCGACGGCGGCAGCACCTGGTTCCTGCCGCGGCTCGCGGGCGACCAGCGGGCGCGCGCCCTTGCCATGCTGGCGCCGCAGATCAAGGCGGAGCAGGCCAAGGAATGGGGCCTGATCTGGGACGTGGTCGAGGATGCCGAGCTGATGCCCAAAGCGACCGAGATTGCGCGCCGACTGGCCGAGGGGCCGACCCTGGCGCTGGCGCGCATCAAGTCGGCGCTCAATGCCGCCGCGGGCAATGACCTGTCGCGACAGCTCGATCTCGAGCGCGACAACCAGCGCGAGCTCGGCAAGACGGAAGATTTCAAGGAGGGCGTCGCCGCCTTCCTCGCCAAGAGAAAAGCGAACTTCAGGGGGAAATGACATGACCACGCCGAACAAGGAGATCACCTCCGGCCTGCTCTTCCCGGAGGGCCCGATCGCCATGCCGGACGGCTCGGTGATCCTGGTCGAGATAGCGCGCGAGACGCTGACCCGCGTCATGCCCGACGGCAAACAGCACGTGATCGCCAGGCTGGGCGGCGGCCCCAACGGCGCGGCGGTCGGTCCCAAGGGCAAGATCTATGTCTGCAACAACGGCGGCTTCAACTGGATCAAGCGGCCGGACGGAAGGCTGTTCCCCGGCACGCAGCCCGACTCGTACAAGACCGGCTCGATCCAGGTGGTCGATCCGGAGACCGGCAAGTTCGAGACGCTCTATGATTCGTGCAACGGCCGCAAGCTCAACGGGCCGAACGACCTGGTGTTCGACAATGCCGGCGGCTTCTGGTTCACCGACCTCGGCAAGACGCGCGAGCATGACAGCGATCGCGGCGCGGTCTACTACGCCCGGGCCGACGGCTCGAAGATCGAGCAGAAAGTGTTCCCGCTCGAGCGGCCGAACGGCTGTGGCCTGTCGCCCGACGAGAAGACGCTCTACGTCGTGGAAACGCCGACGGCGCGCTGCTGGGCGTTCGAGCTGTCGGCGCCGGGTACGATCAAGGATGCCAACGGCCCCTACCGCGGCGAGAAGGGCCGCGTGATCGCCGGTCTCGGCGGCTACCAGATGTTCGATTCGCTGGCCGTCGATTCGGCGGGCCACATCTGCGTCGCCACCCTGATCACCGGCGCGGTGTCCGACATCTCGCCCGACGGCCAGTCGGTGACGCAGTACAAGCTGCCCGACCCGATGGTCACCAACGTCTGCTTCGGCGGCAAGGAGCTGCGCACGGCGTTCGCCACGCTCTCGATGACCGGCAAGCTGGTGAGCTTCGACTGGCCGCGGCCGGGGCTGAAGCTCAACTACCTGAACAAGTGAGGGCCGGCTCAGCCGCGCGCCTGGGCGCGCATCTCGCGGCTCGCCACGACCTTGCCGGTGGCGTAGGCGCCGTGGTTGTCGTCGACCTCGGAGAGCTTGTAGCGATAGTTCACCATCATGCCGTAGGACTGCTTCAGCCCGTTGGCGCTGGGGTCGGCCAGCCAGTTGAGGCGCTCGACGATGGCGCCGTTGCCGAGATGGAAATGCGCGACGCGGTCGAGCGCCCGGCCGTTGCCGTCGGTCGAGGTGAGATAGGTCGCGGCCATGCGCGACAGGATGGGCTTCAGCGCCTTGTCGACCGCCGGCACTTCCCACCACGCGGCGCGGTCGAGCAGGGTGCGGACGGCGGCGGCGCCCTCGGCCTCGTTGGTGACGGGCAGCAGCGAGTCGACCTCGCCGGCCGTCAGGGCGGCGTCGCCCGCGGTCTTGAGCTGGTCGTCGATGTAGCGGCGCAAGCCCGGGATCGGCGACAGGGTGGCGAAGATCTTGAGGTTGGGCAGTTCCCTGGCGAGCTGCTCGGCGACGCGCTTGATCAGGAAGTTGCCGAAGCTGATGCCGGCCAGGCCCTGCTGGCAGTTGGAGATCGAATAGAAGATCGCCGTGTCGGCCTGCCTGGCGTCGTGCGTCTCGGCCTTGGCGTCGAGCAGCCGGCGCACGTTGCCGGACAGGCCGCCGACCAGCGCCACCTCGACGAAGATCAGCGGCTCGTCGGGCATGCGCGGATGGAAGAAGGCGAAGCAGCGGCGGTCCGAATCGAGCCGGTTCTTGAGATCGCGCCACGAGCGGATGGCGTGCACCGCCTCGTAGGCCACCAGCTTCTCGAGCAGGGCCGCCGAGGCGCGCCAGTCGATGCGCACGAGGTCGAGGAAGGCGACGTCGAACCAGGCGCCGAGCAGCGGCCGCAAATCCTCGCTCAGCGCCCGGGCGGCAGGCTCGCTCTTGCCGAGCGCCATCAGCTCGGCCCGCAAATCGACGACGAACTTCACGCCCTGCGGCACGCCGACGAACTCGCGCAGCAGGCGCACCGCCGGCGTCTCGAGCGACTTCACCAGGGCCCGCGGCGGCTCCTTGCTGGCGCGCCAGCGGTCGACCGTGGCCATGGCGGCCTCGTGCGACAGTCCGTAGTCGCGCGCCAGGGTCAGCAGGAACTTCCTGCGGCCGGCGGCCGAGAAGGACAGATAGGCCTCGCCCAGCTCGGCCGCCCGCATGCGCCGCGCGGTCTCGCCGCCCTTGCCTTCGATGATGGCGTCGATGCGATTGCGCAGCCGCGGGATGTCGTCGTCGGGCAGGTCCGGCCGCAACGGCGCGCCGACCGCTTCGCGCGCGCCCCGCGCGGTCTCGATGAAAGCGGCCTTGAGACGCTCGAGCGTGCGGCCCGCGGTATTGGAGAACGGAAGTGCCATGCGCCGATTATGTCATGGCGATTGGGTCACTCCAGTGGCGCGGGTGAAGGACCATTCAGTGTCTGCCACAGGTACCAGCTCGCCACGGTGCGGAAGGGCCGCCATTTCTCGCCGGCCTTCGTCAGCGCCTCCGGCGTGGGCAGCTTGCGTTTGTTGAGGGCTTTGGCATAGGCCTTGCGCAGGCTGTAGTCATCGACCGGCAACACATCGGGCCGGCCGAGGCGGAACATCAGGAACATCTCGGCGCTCCAGCGGCCGATGCCGCGCACGACGATCAGCCGTTCGATCAGCGCCGCATCCTCGATGGCGTGAACCTCATCGAGCGTCGGCAGTTCTTTCGCCTGCACCCGCCGTGCGAGGTCCTGCAGCGCCAGCACCTTGGCGCGCGACAGGCCGACGCCGCGCAGCCGCTCGTCGGCGGTGCGCAGGATATGCAGGGGCGTGAAGGCGGGCTTGGCGCGCGGGTAGAGCGCCTCGAGGCGGCCATAGATCGTGGCCGCCGCCTTGTTGGAAAGCTGCTGGTAGACGATCGCCTCCGCGAGCGCGCCGAACAGGCTGCGCGAGCTCTTGAGCTGCATGCGGAACGGGCCGACCGCGTCGATCACCGCTGCGAGCCTGTCGTCGGCGGCGCGGAGATGGGCGATCGCCCGGGCCGGCTCGAAGGCGAAGCTCACGTCAATGTCAGCGATCGAACAACGGGCCGGCGCCGACCGCTGCCGCGCCCTCGATCTCGAGCATACGCCGCTTGGTGCCGACGCCGCCATTGGCCGAGAAACCGCCCATCTTGCCATCGGCGCCCAGCACGCGATGGCACGGCACGATGATGGCGATCGGATTGCGGCCCAGTGCCTGGCCGACCTCGCGCGATTCGTGCGGCACGCCCAGGCGCTTGGCGATCTCGCCATAGGTGATGGTCTGGCCGGGCGGCACCGTGCGGGCCACCTCATATACCTTGCGGTGAAACTCGGGCACGCCGTCGAGATCGAGCGGCAGATCGGCCAGAGTGTCGCGCGCTGCCTCGCCGCTCTTCTTCAGCATCGCCTGCACACGTTCGATTGCGCGTTGGACGTGCGCCGGCGGCGCACCGGCCTCGCGCGCGCCCGGCCAGCGGCGCTGAACGCGCGCTCGTGTCGCGCCCTGATCATCCTCGGGCAACTGCAAGCCGGCAATGCCGTTAGTGGTCCAGGCGATTGCGCAGGGGCCCAGGGGTGTATCGAACAGTGCAAAGGTGCGAGCGGGCATGTTCGCCCTACCGTCTACCTAACCGGTCAACCCGTCAAGTAGGCGCGTCACGCCGCACGCCGCTGCAGCCGCGCCATCTCCTCCCGCACCAGCGAACGGTAGGGTCCCGCCTGGCGCATCAACTCGTCGGGCGCCCCATCCTGCACGACCTTGCCCGACCGCAGCACGACGATGCGGTCGAAGCTGCGCAGGGTGGAGACGCGATGGGCGATGGCGATAACGGTCCGTCCGCGCATCAGCCGGTCGAGCGCCTGGCGGATCGCCTCCTCGGACTCGCCGTCGAGCGACGAGGTCGCCTCATCGAGCAGCAGGATCGGCGAATCCTTGAGCAGCGCCCGGGCGATCGCGATGCGCTGGCGCTGGCCGCCGGACAGCCGCGTGCCGCGGTCGCCGACGATCGTCTGGAAGCCTTCCGGCAGGTCCTCGATGAAGTCGCGGCAGCACGCCGCTTCGGCGGCGCGCCGGACCTCGGCATCGCTCGCTTCCGGCCGGCCGTAGCGGATGTTGTCCAGCACCGAGCGGTGCAGAAGGCTGATGTCCTGCGGCACGAACGAGATGGCCCGCCGCATGCTGTCCTGGGTGATACGGGCGATGTCCTGGCCGTCGATCAGGATGCGGCCGCGATCGACGTCGTGGAAGCGCTGGATCAGCGACAGGATCGTCGACTTGCCGCCGCCCGACGGGCCGACCAGGCCGGTACGATGCCCGGCCCGGAAGGTCAGGCTGAAGTTTTCGAGCACCGGGGCGCTTCCCGGATAGGTGAACGACACCCTGTCGAACTCCACGCCGTCATGACGCGGCTCGAAGGTCGTGGCCTGCGGATGGTCGCGCAGGGTGTGCGGCTGCAGCAGTGTGGCGATCGCCTCGCCGAGCCGCGCCATGTGCTGCGTTACGTCGACCATCGCCACGGCGAGATCGCGCGTCGCGTGAAGGATGGTGAAGCCCAGGGTGCAGACCAGGACGACGTCGCCACTCGTCACGCGGTCGCGCTGCCAGAGCACGATCGCCCAGCCGAGCACGGCGATCGTCAGCACCAGGGTGATGCCGGCATGGAGCAGCCGCAGCTTCTCGAGATAGAGAAGGCTGCGGCGCCGCGCGGTCATTTCCTGGCCCACCGTCTCGTCAAAGCGCCGGTGCTCGCGCGCGGTGGCTCCGAAGGTGCGGACCAGCGGCATGTTGGTGATCACGTCGGCGAGCTCGCCTTCGACGCGAGCCGCCTTGTCGGCAAAGCCGTGGTGCAGCGGCGCACCGGCGGCGGCCAACTTGAACAGCATGTAGATCAGGCCGGCCGCAATCACGCTCAGCGCCAGCGTCATGTTCACGCTGACGCTCGAAAGATAGGCGATGGCACCGGCGGTCGCGATGACGGGCGGCAGCACGTTCCAGATGAAGAGGTTCTCGACGGCGAACACGGCATTGGACGTGGCGGTCACGCGCCCGGTCAGCGTTCCCGCCAGCCGGTCGGAGAAATAGCTCGGCGCGTGTCCGGTAAGGTAGCGGAACAGTTCGCCGCGCAGATCGCCGCTCACGCCGACGAAGGCGTGGCTCGAGATCCAGCCGGCCAGCCGCCACAACAGGTTATCGCAAGCGACCAGGCTCGTCAGGATGGCGAAGGCGATCCAGATTTTGGGGTTGCCGTGACCTGCCGCCAGGGTGTCGACCAGGAACTTCACGGCGTACTGCGAGCTTACCGAAGAACCGACCGCGCCCAGCACGGCGATCAGGATCGCTGCGTGCGCCCAGGGCCGGCGACGGATGTATCGGAACAGAAAGGTGAGGGGGTGACCAATGTACTGACTGAGCGTGTCCATCGCTGGAGCCTAATGCGCGTGGGTGCGCATAGGTGGCAACCGTGCGCTTTCATCCCTGTGACAAAAAAAGGCCGGCCGTGTGCGCACCACAATTACCGGCCAATTCACATCGCTTTTTTGCAAGCAAGGAGGCAGGAGCCATGCGTATCGCCCAGATTGCCCCGCTGACCGAGGCCATTCCGCCAAAACTGTATGGCGGAACTGAGCGTGTGGTCTCATGGCTCACCGAGGAGCTGGTGGAACTCGGACACGACGTGACTTTGTTCGCAAGCGGCGACTCGCTCACCAACGCCAAGCTCGAGGCGATGTGGCCGCGCGCACTCAGGCTCGACGGCTCGGTGCGCGATCCGATGGCGCTGCATATGTCGATGCTCGAGCACGTGCGCCGTCGCGTCGAGGAATTCGACATTCTGCATTTCCATCTCGACTACTATCCGTTCTCGCTGTTCTCGCGCCAGGCCACGCCCTACATCACCACGCTGCATGGCCGTCTCGACCTGCCGGAGCACCAGACTGTATTCGAGACGTTCGGCGACGAGCCGGTGATCTCGATCTCGCACTCCCAGCGCCAGCCGGTGCCGCAGGCCAACTGGGTGCGCAACATCCAGCACGGCCTGCCGGCCAAGCTGCTGCAGCCGCGCGCCGTGACGCCGAACTACCTCGCCGTGCTCGGCCGCATCGCACCCGAGAAGGCGATCGACCAGGCGATCCGCATCGCAGTGCGCTGCAATCTGCCGCTCAAGATCGCGGCCAAGGTGGATGCGATGGATCGCGACTATTTCGAGCGCGATATCCGGCCGCTGCTCGACCTGCCGGGCGTCGACTTTATCGGCGAAATCAGCGACCGCGAGAAGTCGGACTTCCTGAGCGGAGCCATGGCGCTGCTGATGCCGATCGATTGGCCGGAGCCGTTCGGCCTGGTGATGATCGAGGCGATGGCCTGCGGCACGCCGGTGATCGCCTACAAGAGCGGCTCAGTGCCCGAGATCGTCGAGGAAGGGCTCACCGGCTTCATCGTCAAGGACGAGGTCGCCGCCGCCGATGCGATCATCAACCGTCTGCACAAGCTGGAGCGTCGGCGCATCCGCACGCGCTTCGAGGAGCGCTTCACCGCGCGGCGCATGGCCAACGACTACCTCGAGGTCTATCGCGGCCTGCTCTCGAACGCCGCTCCCAAGCTGCGCGTGGTGGCGGGCAAGGGCGTGCGGGATGCAAGCGCCCTGCCGTAGCGGGTCGCCTGCGTTGTCATAAAACAGGCACCGAACGACGGCATAGTGGCACCGGTGCAATCGATCCGGAGTCGTTCGGTTGGTCGATCTGCGGGCCGAGAGTCATGTCCGCCTGAAAAGGGCCGTGCGGCGCAATCGGGCGCTCTCGCGCGAAGGACTTCTGGAGCGACTGTTCGAGCGGCTCTTTCGCGGTCTGGTCTATACCCAGATCTGGGAGGATCCCGAGATCGACCTCGAGGCGCTGGCGATCACGCCTGATTGCCACGTCGTGGCGATTGCCTCGGGCGGCTGCAATGTCCTCTCCTATCTGACGGCCGATCCCGCGCGGATCACGGCGGTCGATCTCAGCCTGGCGCACGTGGCGCTGAACCGCCTGAAGCTGGCCGCGGCGAGCCGTTTGCCGTCATGGGAGGCCTTCCACCGTTTCTTCGGCGCGGCCGACGATCCGGCCAACGTCACGGCCTACGATCGGCTGATCGCGCCGCACCTCGACCGGCAGAGCCGGGCCTACTGGGAAGGCCGCAGCCTGCATCAGCTCGGCCGGCGGCGGATCTCGATCTTCGCGAGCCGCGCCTATCGCTACGGCGTGCTCGGCCGCTTCATCGGCCTGGCGCACGTCGTAGCGCGCTTGCACGGCGTCAGGCCGCGGGAGCTCCTGGCGGCGCGTACGCTCGACGATCAGCGCAAGTTCTTCGAGAGCTCGCTTGCGCCCCTGTTCGACAAGCCGATGGTGCGTTGGGCAACGGCGAACCGGCTCTCGCTCTATGGTCTCGGCATCCCGCCTGCCCAATACGAGGCGCTGGCCGGCAGCCGCAGCATGGGCGCCGTGCTGCGCGACCGGGTCGAGCGGCTGGCCTGCGGCTTCAGCCTCCACGATAACTACTTCGCCTGGCAGGCATTCGGGCGGGCCTACAGCGGTGCCGGCGACGGCCCGCTGCCGCCCTATCTCGAACGCCGGCACTTCGATGCCGTGCGCGCCCGCGTCGGCCGCGTGCACATCAAGAACCGCTCGATCACCGAATTCCTTGCCGCCTCGCCGTCGAGCTCGGCCGATCGCTACGTGCTGCTCGACGCGCAGGACTGGATGACCGACGGCCAGCTCAACGGCCTGTGGCGCGAGATCACCCGCACCGCGCGGCCGGGCGCCCGCGTCATCTTCCGCACCGCCGCCGAGCCGTCACTGTTGCCGGGGCGGGTGGCCGACGAGATTTTGGCGCACTGGCGCTACGACGCCGAGCTCTCCGCCCGGTTCAGCGCGCGCGACCGTTCGGCGATCTATGGCGGCTTCCACCTCTACGTGCTGCGGCCATGACGTCCTCCGCCCTGCAGATGGATCGCATCTATCGCCGGCAACGGCACATCTACGATTTCACGCGTAAATATTACCTGCTCGGCCGCGACCGCATGATCCGGCGGCTGGCGCCGCCACCCGGCAGCCGCGTGCTCGAGATCGGCTGCGGCACGGCGCGCAACCTCGTTCGCGCCGCCCGCGCCTATCCCGATGTCGAATTCTACGGCATCGACATCTCGACTGAAATGCTCGACACCGCACGCCACATCATCGTGCGCAAGGGGCTGACCGCCCACATCCAGGTCGCCAATGCCGACGCCACCCGCTTCGATCCGGCGCTGCTGTTCGGCGTGCCCGGCTTCTCGCGCATCTTCATCTCCTACAGCCTGTCGATGATCCCGCAGTGGACGGCGGTGCTGGCCCAGGCCGATGCACTGCTGCTGCCCGGCGGTGAGCTGCATGTCGTCGATTTCGGCCGCCAGGAGAAATTGCCCCGCCCGTTCAAGATCGCGTTACGGGCCTGGCTGCGGCTGTTCCACGTCCATCCGCGCGACGAGCTCGAGGGCGAGCTGGCGCGGCTTGGCATCCCGGCGGTGATCGAACGGCCGTTCCTCGGCTATTTCCAGCAGGCGGTCTGCCGGCGTCGCAGCATGTGAAGGGTTGCCGCATGGCGCCCCTGCCGCGGTGGCATTGGCCGGGCCATTGGCAAGTCACCCGGGCGGGTGGTAACCGGACTGCAGTATTTGTGCCGGGAGCAGCCCCAGGATGACCGAAGCCTTCATCTGCGACGCCATTCGCACCCCCGTCGGCCGCTACAATGGCGGGCTCTCCGCCATGCGGGTCGACGATCTAGCTGCGCACCCGATCAAGACGCTGATGCAGCGCAACCCCGACGTCGATTGGGGCGGGGTGGACGACGTGATCTATGGCTGCGTCAACCAGGCGGGCGAGGACAACCGCAACGTGGCGCGCATGGCGGGCCTGCTGGCCGGCCTGCCGGTCGAAGTGGCGGGCGCCACCGTCAATCGGCTGTGCGGCTCGGGGCTCGAGGCGGCGGGCCAGGCGGCCCGCGCCGTGAAGCTCGGCGAAGCCGACATGGTGATCGCCGGCGGCGTCGAGGGCATGACCCGCTCGCCCTACGTGATGGGCAAGCCGGAAGGCCCGTTCGACCGCTCGATGAAACTCGAGGACACCGTGCTGGGCTGGCGCTTCGTCAATCCGAAGATGAAGGCGAGCTACGGCATCGACCCGATGGGCCAGACCGCCGAGAACGTCGCCACCGAGCACCAGATCAGCCGAACCGACCAGGACGCCTTCGCCTATCGCAGCCAGCGCCGCTGCAAGGCGGCCCAGGACCGCGGCTTCTTCGACAAGGAGATCGTCAAGGTCTGCGTCAAGAAGGGCAAGACCGAGCTGATCGTCGACAAGGACGAGCATCCGCGCGGCGACACGACGATGGAGGCGTTGGCCAAGCTGTCGGCGGCATTCCGCGAGGGCGGGTCGGTGACGGCCGGCAACTCCTCCGGCATCAACGACGGCGCCTGCGCCATGATCATCGCCTCGGAAGCCGCCGCCAAGGCGAACGGGCTGACGCCGCGCGCGCGCATCCTGGGTGCGGTGTCGGCCGGCGTGCCGCCGCGCGTCATGGGCATCGGCCCGGTGCCGGCGACCCAGAAGCTGCTGGCCAAGCTCGGCCTGACGATCAAGGACTTCGACACGATCGAGCTCAACGAGGCGTTCGCCGCGCAAGCGCTGGCCGTCCTGCGCCAGCTCGGCCTTGCCGACGACGCCGAGAACGTCAATCCCAACGGCGGCGCGATCGCGCTCGGCCATCCGCTGGGCGCCTCGGGCGGCCGGCTGATGATCACCGCCCTCAACCAGCTCGAGGCCACCGGCGGCAAGCGCGCGCTTTGCACCATGTGCATCGGCGTCGGCCAGGGCATCGCGCTGGCGCTGGAGCGGGTTTAAGCTGTCGCGTTCAGATTTATACCGCCTTGGCGCATCTCGGTGAGCATGCGCTTGCGGCTGCCGTCGATGTCGATCGCCGCCGTCGCCTCGACCACCACGGCGACGTCGAAGCCCGCTTGGCGCGCATCGATCGCCGACCAGGCCACGCAGTAGTCGAGCGCTAGGCCGCAGAACACCAGCTTGGTGAGGCCGCGCGCCTTAAGGTAGCCGTCCAGGCCGGTGCGGGTCATGCGGTCGTTCTCGCGGAATGCCGAATAGGAATCGATGCCCGGGTGGAAGCCCTTGCGCACGATCATCTGCACCCGGTTGATGTCCAGCTCGGGATGGAAGTCGGCGCCCGGCGTGCCCTGCACGCAATGGTCGGGCCACAGCACCTGCGATCCGTAGGGGAACTTCACGGTGCTGAACGGCGTCGCGTCCTTCCACGAGCTGGCGAACGAGGCGTGGCCCGGCGGATGCCAGTCCTGCGTCAGGACGATGTTGTCGTGCCGGCCGATCAGGCGATTGACCAGCGGCACGACGGCATTGGCGCCGGGAACGGCAAGCGCGCCGCCCTCGCAGAAATCGTTCTGCATGTCGACCACGATCAGTGCCTCGTTCGGCATCGTTGCCCCACTCCACTACTACTGGACTACAACGGAGGAATGTCGCCTTGCGCTTGTTCGGCCTCGAATGCGGCGATCCAGTGGCCGAGCGAGCCGGCCTCGATGGCGCCACGCAGTCCGCGCACGATGTCCTGATAGTAATGCAGGTTGTGCCATGTCAGCAGCATGGCCCCCAGGATTTCACCGCTGCGGATCAGATGATGAAGATAGGCGCGGCTGTGCTCGCGGCAAGCCGGGCAGGCGCAGCGCTCGTCGATCGGTCGCGGGTCGTCGCGGTGGCGCGCGTTGCGCAGGTTGAGCTCGCCGCGCCGCGTGAAGGCCTGCGCCGTGCGGCCGGCCCGCGTCGGCATCACGCAGTCGAACATGTCGACGCCGCGCTTCACGGCGCCGACGATGTCGGCCGGCCGCCCGACGCCCATCAAATAGCGCGGCCGGCCGGCCGGCAGCAGAGACAGTGTGGTGTCGAGCGTTTCGAACATGCGCTCCTGGCCTTCGCCCACGGCAAGGCCGCCGATCGCATAGCCGTCGAAGCCGATATCGACCAGCGCCGCTGCACTCTCGGCCCTGAGCTTGGGGTAGATGCTGCCCTGGACGATGCCGAACAGCCCGTAGCCCGGCCGCGGCTCGAACGCCCGCTTGCCGAGCGCCGCCCATTTCATCGACAGCCGCATCGACGAGGCGGCGACATCCTCCTCGATCGGCCAGATCGTGCACTCGTCGAATGACATGGTGATGTCGGCGTCGAGCAGGCGCTGGATCTCGATCGACCTTTGCGGCGTCAGGCGATGCTCGGTGCCGTCGATCGGCGAGCGGAAGGTGACGCCGTCGGGGTCGACCCGGCGCAGGTCGGCGAGCGACATCACCTGGAAGCCGCCCGAATCGGTGAGGATGGGGCCCGGCCAGTTCATGAATTTGTGCAGGCCGCCCAGTTTGGCCACCCGTTCGGCGCCCGGCCGCAGCATCAGGTGAAACGTGTTGCCGAGCACGATCTCGGCACCGGTCGCGGCGACCGATTGCGGCATCATCGCCTTCACCGTGCCGGCCGTGCCCACGGGCATGAACGCCGGAGTCTCGACGGTCCCGTGCGCCGTCGCGATCCTCCCCCGTCGTGCCGTGCCGTCCCTGCCCAATAGCTCGAACGACAAGCTCATCGGCGCAACAAACAACAATCGCCGTAGGAATAGAAGCGATATCGTTCGCGCACGGCATGTGCGTAAGCGGCCTTCATGCGCTCGAGCCCGGCGAAGGCCGACACCAGCATGAAGAGTGTCGAGCGCGGCAGGTGGAAGTTCGTGAGCAGCAGGTCGATGCAGCGGAAGCGATATCCCGGGGTGATGAAGATGTCGGTCTCGCCGCTCCACGCCTTCACGATCCCGCTATGGTCGCGCGCTACGGTTTCGAGCAGCCGCATCGCCGTCGTGCCGACGGACACAATTTTGTCACCAGCTCGCCGCGTGGCGTCGATCGCGTCCGCCGTCGCGGCCGACACCGAGCCCCATTCCGAATGCATCTTGTGCTGCTCGGTGTCGTCTGCCCGCACCGGCTGGAAGGTTCCGGCACCGACATGCAGCGTCACCGTCGCGGTGCGGATGCCGGCGGCGGCGATCTCCTCCATCAGTCGCGGTGTGAAGTGCAGGCCGGCGGTCGGTGCGGCCACCGAGCCGTCATGTCTGGCGAACATCGTCTGGTAGTCGGCGCGGTCGCGTTCGTCGGCGGTGCCGCCTCTTATATATGGCGGCAGAGGCACTGCCCCGCCGGTCTCGAGCGCCGCCAGGAATGGCGCACCGCTCTTGTCGAAGGCGAGCGTGATCGAGCCGTCCAGGTGCTTGGCCGCGACCGTGGCGGAAAGCCCGGGAAAAACCAGCCTGTCGCCCAGCCGCAGGCGCTTGGCCGGCTTGGCGAAGGCGAACCACTCGCCCCCGCCCTGGTCGCGGATCAACAGCGCCTCGACCTTGCCGCCGCCCGCGCGCGTCCCGATCAGCCGGGCGGGAATGACCTTGGTGTCGTTGAACACCAGCAGGTCGCCCCGGTTGAGCAGCTCGGGCAGGTCGCGGACGGTGCGGTCATGCAGGCCGTCGGCTGCCACGTCGAGCAGCCGCGCGCTGTCGCGCGGCTCGATCGGCCGCTGGGCGATCAGCTCCTGCGGCAGCTCGAAATCGAAGAGATCGACGCGCATCCGGAGCGGATCCCGTTAAAATAACGGGAATCTAACGGGGTGGTCGACCATACTAAGATCGTTCGGCGAGTATAGGCGGAGCGGCTGCATGGCCCGCACTATAAGCCCGACCATTAGAAGAGCCCGATTCTGTCGTATAGAACTTTGGCCGGCCCCTAGACCGTACCGACATCCATGACATCGCTGTCGCTGTCGTCGGCCGGCGGCTGGCTGTCGGCATCGACCAGCGCCACGAAGCGATGGACCCCGTCCACGACCTCGCGCTTCGCCCGCGCCCGTGTCTCCAGGCAGTGCAGGTGGGCCAGCGTCTCGCCGAAAGCGAACACGACCTGGTTGTTGTCGAGATGGCGCGGGAAGAGCACCGGCACCATGTCCCAGCCGGTTGCGCCCGAGGCGCCGCGTTGGGCGATCGCCGTCGCCATGTCATTGAGCCGGGCATCATGGTGGGCGATCAGCTGGTCGAGCCGCGTATGCAGGCCGATGAAGGGGAAGCCGTGGCTCGGTAGGATCAAGGCATCGGCCGGCAGCCGCCGAAAGCGCGAGAAGCCGTCGAGGAACCAGGTCAGCGCATCGGCCAGCGGCTCGTTGGGCCACACGCCGACATTGGTGCTGATCTTGGGCAGCACCTGATCGCCCGCGATCAGCACGTTGAGCTCGGGGCACCACAGCGAGGCGTGCTCGGGCGCATGGCCGCGGCCCACGATCACGTCCCAGCGGTGGCCGCCCAGGGTGATCGGATGGGCATGGATCAGACGCTGAAACTGGCTCGGCAGCGGCGTCACACCCTTGGCGTAGCCGCCCTTGTGGCGATGGAACAGCGCGACCTTTTCGGCCGGAACGCCGTTGCGATGCAGATGGACGGCGCGCACCTCTTCATGGTCGATGATGTCGTTGCGCGCCGCGACCGCGCTCATGTACTCGCCCAAGGTCATCAGGAGCGGTGCCTGCCAGCGCTCGCACAGCCAGCCGGCGAGGCCGACATGGTCGGGATGCAGGTGCGTGGCGACGACGCGTGTCACCGGCCTGCCGCCGAGCTTCTCGGCGAAGATCTTGTTCCACAGATCGCGCGTCGTCTGGGTGTTGATGCCGGTGTCGACGATGGTCCAGCCGTTGCTCTCCTCGATCAGCCACAGATTGATGTGGTTGAGCTGGAAGGGCAGCGGCATGCGCAGCCACCAGATGCCGGGCGCGACATTCTTGATGTCGCCCGGTTCCGGCACGTCGCCGCAGGGGAAGCGCAGCTGCGCCAGTAGGCGCTGCGATAGATCGGTCGAATCGGGCATGGAGCGGAGTCTAGTCCGGCGTGCACGCCGGTGTCAGCCCCGCGAACCGACTGCCCGCCATGCGATATCGCGGCGATAGAAGCCTTCCGGCCAGTCGATCAGCTCGACCGCCTGGTAGGCGCGGGCCCGGGCTTGTTCGATGGTCGGCGCCATCGCCGTGATGTTGAGCACACGGCCGCCATTTGCGGTGATGGTCTGGCCGTCCGTACCGAACTTCGTGCCGGCATGGAAGATCTCGACGCCGGGCACCTTGGCCGCCTTGTCGAGTCCGCGGATCGCGCTGCCCTTGGGGTAGCTGTCGGGATAGCCCCTGGTCGCCATGATCACGGTGAGTGCGGCTTCGGTCGACCAGCGCAGGTCGAAATGCTTCAGCCCGCCATCGGCGCAGGCGATCAGCGCCGGCAGGATGTCGGACTTGAGCCGCATCATCAGCACCTGCGTTTCGGGATCGCCGAAGCGGCAATTGTATTCGACCAGCCGCGGCCGGCCCTGGTCGACCATCAGGCCGGCATAGAGCACTCCCTTGAACGGCGCGCCGATTTCTTTCATTGCGCGCACGGTCGGCAGGACGATCTCGTCCATCGTGCGCTTCTGCAGCGCTTCGTCGAAGATCGGCACCGGCGAGTAGGCGCCCATACCGCCGGTGTTCGGCCCCTTGTCGCCGTCGAAGGCGCGCTTGTGATCCTGGGCCGCGATCAGGGGCAGCACGTCGGTGCCGTCGCACAGCGCGAAGAAGCTCACCTCTTCCCCCTGCATGAACTCCTCGATCACGACCGACGATCCCGCGGCGCCGAACTTGTTGCCGCTCAGCATGTCGCGCACCGCCGCCACGGCCTGCTCCACCGTCTCGGCGATGATCACGCCCTTGCCGGCGGCAAGCCCGTCGGCCTTGACCACGATCGGCGGCTTCTGCGTCTTCACATAGGCTTCGGCCCTGGCGACATCGTCGAAGCGCTCGTAAGACGCGGTCGGGATGCCGTAGCGCTTGCACAGCTCCTTGGTGAAGCCCTTCGAGCCTTCGAGCTGCGCTGCCTTCTTCGACGGCCCGAAATGCTTGATGCCGGCGGCGGCAAAGGCGTCGGCCATGCCGGCGACCAGCGGCGCGTCGGGCGCGATCACGGCGAAATCGATCTTCAGTTTCTGCGCCAGCGCCACTTGTCCGGGGATGTCCTCGGCCCCCACATCATGGCATTCGGCGAGCTGGGCGATCCCGGCGTTACCCGGCGCGCAGAACAGTTTTGTGCACAGGGGCGAGGCGGAAATGGCCCAGCACAGCGCGTGTTCGCGGCCCCCGCCGCCCACCACCAGGATTCGCATTGTGAGGCTTTGACCATGGTTTCCGCTTCCTGCACAAGCGGCTACCCTTGGGACAACGATGGATAACGTCGAACCCCCTTCCGCTCCGAGCAACATCCCCGAGTTCTCGGTCTCGGAGCTGTCGTTCGCGCTGAAGCGCGAGATCGAGGGCGCCTTTCCGCGCGTGCGCGTGCGCGGCGAGATCAGCCAGCCGTCGTTCCCGCGCTCCGGCCACTGCTATTTCCGCATGAAGGACGAGAACGCCGTGCTCGACGCGGTGTGCTGGAAGGGCACGATCCCGCGGCTTGGTCTCAAGATCGAGGAGGGCATGGAGGTCATCGCCACCGGCAAGCTCACGACCTATGCCGGCTCGTCGCGCTACCAGATCATCGTCGACCGGCTGGAGCTCGCCGGCGAAGGCGCGCTGCTGAAGCTGCTGGAAGATCGGCGCAAGAAGCTGGCGGCCGAAGGCCTGTTCGACCAGGACCGCAAGCGCGAGCTGCCGTTCCTGCCGGAGGTGGTGGGCGTCGTGACCTCGCCCTCGGGCGCGGTGATCCGCGACATCCTGCATCGCCTCTCCGACCGCTTCCCGCGCCACGTCCTGGTGTGGCCGGTGGCGGTGCAGGGCGAGAAGGCGGCGGGCGAGGTCGCCAACGCGATTTCGGGCTTCAACAGATTGCCCGAGCAGGGGCCGCTGCGCCGTCCCGACGTACTGATCGTGGCGCGGGGCGGCGGCAGCCTCGAGGATCTGTGGGCCTTCAACGAGGAGATCGTCGTGCGCGCCGCGGCCGCGTCGACGATCCCGCTGATCTCGGCGGTGGGCCACGAGACTGATACCACCTTGATCGACTTCGCCTCCGATCGCCGGGCGCCGACGCCGACCGCTGCGGCCGAAATGGCCGTCCCGGTGCGCGCCGAGCTGGTGACCGAGGTGCTGGATTACGGCAAGCGCGCGATCGCCTGCCTCAACCGCCATTTGCGCGAGGCTGCGACCGAGCTCACCGGCTTGGCGCGCGGGTTGGGCGATCCGCGCCAGATGATCGAGGAGCGCCAGCAGCGTCTCGACACCGCCGCCGAGCGGCTGCAGCTCGGGCCGCGCCGCGTCATCGAGGTCAAGCAGCAGCTGATTGCCGGCGAAGCGCGCGCCTTGCGGGCCGCCGGCGAGCGCTACAAGAGCGAAGTCAGGCAGCGCATCGAGCGCGCGCACGAGCGCATGGAGCAGTTCGCCGAGCGCGTGCGGCGCTGCGGCCGCGAACTGCTGGCGCGCGGCGAGGAGCGCGTCGATCAGCTCGGCAAGCTGCTGGAGAGCTACTCGTTCCACTCGGTGCTGAGCCGCGGCTTCGCGCTGGTGCGCGATCAGGATGGCCATCCCGTGCTGGCTGCGGCCAGCACGGCGCCCGGCGACACGATCAGCATCGAGTTCGCCGACGGCCGGATCGGCGCCAAGGTGAGCGACGGCGTCGCCGGCCACCCGCGCCCCAAGCCGCAACCGCGCAAGAAGGGCGGCGGCAGCGACGACCAGGGCTCGCTGCTCTAGCGCGAAAGACTAGCGTGCCGCGCGGGCCTCGAGCACCTGGACCAGCGGCTCGACCTTGCCGCCGTGGCGCTGGATGTAGGACTGGAAGGCAGCGCGCTCGGCGAGGAACAGGCTGACGCCCTCGACCTTCACGTCGGCGATGCGCAGGTCCTGGCTCGATTGGCGGACCTCCCATTCGACCTTGATCGGCTGGCCGCCCTTGAGATTGAGCTTGCTGTCGACCCGCCACACGCCCGGCGCCTTGGGCGTCACGCTGGCAACCGAGAATGACGAAAAGCTGCCGAGCCGGTCGGCATAGGACTTCGCCTGCGAAGTTTCGAAGGCGGCGAGAATGCGTGTCTGCTGCTCGGGGCTCGCCTCGCTCCAGTGCGGGCCGAGCGCGGCGCGCGCCACCGAGAGCAGGTCGAAGTCTTGGCGCAGGATCTCGCGCATCGCGGCCTCGCGCTCGCCGCCGGAGCGCTTCGCGGCGATCGCGCCGACTTCGGCCGACACCGACTGGATGAGCTCGGCTGGATTGTTGGGCCGTGCCGCTGCCGAAGCGGACACGGAGGAAAGCGAGGCCGCGGCAATGATCGCCAGCAGCCCGCCGATGAGACGACGATGCATGAAAAGGTTCTGCCTGCAGGAACGGGGTTGATGAGTGAGTTGCGCGCGGAATTACGCAGCGAATGTGGCTGCAGGGTGGAAGAACGAAGTTGTCAGCGAGGCTTGCGCCGGTGAATCATGCGACGAATCGTTCCAGGAGAGGATCGGCCCGTGGCGAGCAGCGCTTTGTCGGCGGAAACCCGCAAGAACTTCCTTTATGCGAGCACCGCCACGGTCTCGATGCAGATGATGAAGCGCGGTTTCCGCAACTGTGCGATCGGCGGCGTGCGACCGCTCAACCCGAAGGCCGCGCGCATGGTCGGTCCGGCCTACACGCTGCGCTACATTCCCGGCCGCGAGGATCTCGACAAGCCGCCGACGCCCGCCGATCCGCCGTCGGCGCAGCGCGCGGCGATCGAGGAGACGCCGGCCGGCCACGTGCTGGTGATCGGTACGGAAGGGAACACACGCTCGGGCACCTTGGGCGACATCCTCGCCTTGCGCCTCAAGGTGCGCGGCGTGGCAGGCGTGCTCTCCGACGGTGCGATGCGCGACACGCCCGTGATCGGCAGGATGGACTGGCCGGTCTACTGCACGGCGGCCGCCGCGCCACCCAGCATGGCCAACCTGCATCCGGTCGAGGTGCAGACGCCGGTCGGCATCTGCGGCGTGCCGGTCTATCCAGGCGACGTGATCGTGGCCGACGAGGATGGTGCCATCGTCGTGCCGCGGCATCTGGCCGACGAGGTGGCGCGCGACTCGTTCGAGCAGGAGCGGCTGGAGAAATTCGTCGCCATCCGCATCGGCCAGGGCCGCGAGATCTCCGGCGTCTATCCGCCGAACGACCAGACCAAAAAGGACTATGCCGAGTGGATCAAGGCCGGCGAGCCGGCCGACTGGCCGAAATAGTGATCCGTCGTCCCGGAGGTCCCTCGGCTTCGCTCGGGACGACGTCAGGACGCCGCGTTGGGCACCACGCGGTTCTTGAGCGGCAGCCAGGCGCCGCGCGGGATCGGCCGCAGGGTGTCCCGGAACTGGCGCGCGCATTCGGCCCAGGTGAAGCTCTCGGCGTGGTGCCGGCAGTCGGCAGCATCGCGGCTCACCGCGGCGAGACAGGCGATGCGCAGATCCTCGTCGAGGGCGCCGACCTTTTCATCGGTCACGACATCGAGTGGGCCGGGTACCGGATAGGCCGCGACCGGCACGCCCGAGGCCAGCGCCTCCACCATCACCAGGCCGAACGTGTCGGTCTTGCTGGGAAAGACGAAGCAATCGGCCTGCGCATAGCGCCTGGCGAGCTCCTCGGTGCCGACGGGCCCGAAGAAGCGCGCGTCCTTGTAGCGGCGCTGCAGCTCCTTCCTTTGTGGGCCGCCGCCCACCACCCATTTGGTCCCGGGCAGGTCGAGATCGAGGAAGGCCCTGATGTTCTTCTCGATGGCGAGCCTGCCGGCATAGAGCCAGATCGGCCGCGGATCGCCGACATCCTCGCGCGGGCGCGGCTTGAAGGCGGCGATATCGACGCCGCGCGACCACGGCACGAGGTTGGCGAAGCCGCGGGCGCTGAGCTCTCGACGGATCGATTCGGCGACCACCAGCACGCCGGCCGAGGGCCGATGGAAATGGCGCACGAAGGCGTAGCTCCAGGCGAGCGGCACGCGGATGCGCGCGCGCACGTACTCGGGGAAGCGCGTGTGGTAGGCCGAGGTGAACGGAAGCCCGCGCTTGAGACAGAAAGCGCGGGCGGCCCAGCCGAGCGGGCCTTCGGTCACGAGGTGGATGGCGTCGGGCGCGAACAGCTTCAGCATGTGATGCAGCCGCGCCGACGGGAAGAGCGACAGCCGGATCTCGGGATAGGTCGGGCAGGGCAGGGTCCGGAAGCGGTCGGGGCCGAAGACTTCGACTTCGTGGCCTTCGGCTTGAAGGATGCGGACGATGGTTTCGATGGTTCGAACCACGCCGTTAATTTGTGGTCTCCAGGCGTCGGAGACGATGGCTATTCGCAAGTCGTTCTCACTCCGCAGCTACCCTCACAGGGGCGTAATCGCTCAGCACGCGGCTGGTGCTCTCGCGCGCGTGCTCGTCGGCCCAGCGCAGGATGCGCAGGCGGCCGTCGAAATCCTCGACCAGCGCGGTGCAGCTCTCGACCCAGTCGCCGTCGTTGCAGTAGAGGATGCCGTCGATGGTGCGGATCTCGGCATGGTGGATATGGCCGCACACCACGCCGTCGACGCCGCGGCGGCGCGCTTCGCCCGCCACCGCGCGCTCATAGTTGCCGATGAACTGCACGGCGTTCTTGACCTTGTATTTGAGGTAAGCCGACAGCGACCAGTAGGGCAGGCCGAGCCGCCGGCGGGCCCAGTTGAACAACGTGTTGAGCCGGAGCGCGGCGTTGTAGGCCCAGTCGCCCAGGATCGCGAGCCAGCGCGCGTAGCGCACGATGCCGTCGAACTGGTCGCCATGGATGATCAGCAGCTTCTTGCCGTCGGGCGTCTCGTGGATCGCCTCTTCCTCGACCCGCACGTCGCCGAAAGTGAGCTGGCAATATTGCCGCGCAGCCTCGTCGTGATTGCCCGGAACGTAGATCACATGCGTGCCCTTGCGCGCCTTGCGCAGCACCTTCTGCACCACGTCGTTGTGCGCCTGCGGCCAGTACCACCAGCGCTTCAGGCGCCAGCCATCGACGATGTCGCCGACCAGGTAGAGATATTCGCTCTCGTTCCTCTTCAGGAAGTCGAGCAGCAGGTGCGCCTGGCAACCGCGCGTGCCGAGATGGATGTCGGAAAGAAAGATGGCGCGATGGCGGGCGGGTTGATGACGCTCGATGATACTCATGAGGGCACGCTCATGTGGATAAGATCGCCCCGCCACAAAATCTGTCGTACGCGATTGCACGAACCTCAGCGGATTGTGTATGTCGGCCATTGCGTGCCGGTGAATCGGTTGTGACGGTTCGATGACATTCACGTCTGCCAAGGCGGTCCTGCTGATCCGCAACCCGATCGCCGGGCGGCGCCGGCGCGGCCTGGTCGAGGCGGTCGTGCGCCGCGTGCGGGACGCGGGCTGGACCGTCGACCTGGTCGACACGGCGGCCATCGGCGATGCGCGCCGGCTTGCCCAAACCTGCGACGCCGCCTGCTATGGCGTGATCGCGGTGGCCGGCGGCGACGGCACCATCAACGAGGTGGTGAACGGCCTGGCACGACGGACCGATGAAGGTCCTGCGCTCGCGATCGTGCCGCTCGGCACGGCCAATGTGCTGGCCCACGAGCTCGGCCTGCAGGCGCGCGCCGAGGAGGTCGCCCGGACCATGATCTCGGGCCGTGAATTGCTCGTGCGGCCGGGCGAGGTGGCTTGCGCCTCGGGCGGCCCGCGTTGCTTCTCGCTGATGGCTGGCGCCGGTTTCGACGCCAAGGTGGTGGCGGGTGTGAGCGCGCCGCTCAAGCGGCGGTTCGGCCGCGCCGCCTATCTCTGGCGCTCGATGATCGAGACGCGGCGCTACCGGCCGGTGCGCTACCAGGTCGAGATCGACGGCGCGCGCCATGAGGCCGCTTCGGTGATCGTCACGCGCGCGCGCATGTATGCCGGCCCCTACATCGTGGCGCCGCGCGCGGCGCTGGGCGAGCCGCTCCTGCATGTCTGCCTGTTCGAGCGCTGGGGCCGCTCGCACACGCTGCGCTTCGGCCTCGCCCTGCTGATGGGCCGCCTGCCGGGCGCCGGCGGCTATCGCGTACTGACAGGCGCAGATGTGAAGATTTCAGTGCTGCACGATGCCGGCGAGGCGGGCCGCCAGCCGGTGCAGATCGACGGCGACGATGCGCTCACCCTGCCGGTCTCGATCGCGGTCGCGGCCGGCAGCGTGCGGCTGCTTCGGCCGGCCGACTTGAGCTAACGCACCGCCTGCTGCAGCCGCGCCACAAGCTCCGGCGTCGGATGGCCGTCGGCCGGCAGCCCGACCTGCTTCTGGAACAGCCGCACCGCCGAACGCGTCTTGGGGCCGAGCAGCCCGTCGGTCTCGTCGCTGTAGAAGCCGAGCCGCGCCAGGCGAGTCTGCATGTCGACCACGGTATCGCGCGACAGCGGCTGGTCGTCGTCGGGCGCGGGCCGCATGATCGCCGGGCCGCCCGAGATCTGGCCGGCCAGGATGCTGACGGCGAGCGCGTAGAGCGTCGAGCGGTTCCAGTTCATCACCGCCTTGAAATTCGGATAGAGGATGAAGGCGGGCCCGCGCCAGCCGGCCGGCAGGATGATCGACGCCGGCTCGTCCGTCATGGCCATGCCGCCCGGCCGCCGCACACCCATCGCGGCCCACGCCTTGACCGGCTTCTCGATCGAGGCGTCGGCCTCTTCGAGCGGGAAGCCTTGCGGCAGGGTGACCTCCTCGCTCGCCGGCAGGCCCGGCCGGAAGCCGATGCCGCGCAGGAAGTTGGCGGCCGAGGCGAAGGCATCCGGCATCGAGTTCCAGATGTCGATCTTGCCGTTGCCGTCGCGGTCGACGGCGTACTTGGTGAAGGTCGACGGCATGAACTGCATGTTGCCCATCGCGCCGGCCCACGAGCCCTTCATCTGCTGGCTGCTCATGTGGTTCATGGCGAGGATGCGCAGCGCCTGCACCGTCTCGTTGCTGAAGAAGGCGACGCGCTTGGTCATGCAGGCGAGCGTCGCCACCGAGCGGATCACCGAAAAATCGCCCATGTAGGAGCCGTAATTGGTCTCCATGCCCCAGAACGATACGAGGTAGGGCGCGGGCACGCCGTATTCGCGCTCGAGGTGGCCGAGCAGGCCCTTGTACTGCGCGAGCTTCTGCATGCCCTTGGCGATGCGGTCGGGCGTCACCGTATTGCCGATGTATTTGGCATAGGTGAGGGTGAACTCGGGCTGCCGTGAGTCGAGATCGATCACCTTCTGGTCCGGCGTCAGGCCCTGGAAGGCCTTGTCGATCACCGGCGCCGGCACGCCCTGGCGCATGGCGTCCGATTTGATGTTCTGCAGGCAGTCCCTGAAATCGTTCTGCGCCGCTGCCGCGTGGGCCACCAGCGTGACGGTCGCCGCTGCGACGATTGCCTTGATGTGACTGTGAAAGGCCATGCCTGCGCTTCTATCACGAGCTGGCGATTGTCATGCCGTCGATTCGCACGGTGGGCGCATTGGTCGAGCCCTTGAACTGCAGATCGTGCGCCGGCGTGAGATGAAGGAACATGTCGCGCAGATTGCCCGCCACGGTGATGCCGCTGACCGGCCACGCCTTCTTGCCGTTCTCGATCCAGAAGCCGGAGGCGCCGCGGCTGTAGTCGCCGGTCACGGCATTGACCCCGAAGCCGATCAGGTCGGTGATGTAGAGCCCGCTCTTGATGTCGGCGATCAGCGCGTCGGGCGAGAGCTTGCCCTTCTCGAGATAGAAGTTGGACGTGCCGCCGCCCGGGCCATGCCCGGTCGGCTTGAGGTTGAGCTGACGCGCCGAGGCGAGATCGAGCAGCCAGGTGGTGAGCACGCCGTCGTCGATCACGGTGTAGCGCCGGGTGGCGAGCCCGTCGCCGTCGAACGGCCGGCTGCCCAGCCCGCGCTTGCGCAGCGGATTGTCGACGATGCGGATACCCTTGGCGAACACCTGCTCGTTCATCTTGTCGCGCAGGAACGAGGTGCCGCGCGCCACGGCGCGGCCGTTGATGGCGCCGGCGAGGTGGCCGAGCATGCTGCCGGAGACCCGCCGGTCGTAGACCACCGGCAGCTTGGCGCTCGCCGCCTTGCGCGGATTGAGGCGCGCCACGGCGAACTTGCCGGCGTTGCGGCCGACCTTGGCGGCCGGCGTCAGGTCGTCGAAATGGACCGCGCTGGTCCAGTCGTAGTCGCGCTCCATGCCGGTGCCTTCGCCCGCCAGCACCGCGCACGAAAGCGAATAGCCGCCGCGGCGGTAGCTGCCGCTGAAGCCGTTGCTGGTGACCAGCAGGATGGTGGTGCGGCCCCAGCCGGCTTCGGCGCCTTCCGAATTGGTGACGCCCTTGACCGCGCGGGCGGCGTCTTCCGCCTCGGATGCGAGATCGACCAGCGCCTTGGCCGACGGCCGCCGCCTGTCGTCGAGATCGAGATCGGGCCACTTGGTGGCGAGCAGCTCCTTGGGCGCGATGCCGCAGGTCGGGTCTTCCGGCACGGCGCGCGCCATGTCGACGACCCGCTCGGCCAGGGCCTTGAGGGCGGCGGCCGAGAAGTCGGTGGTGGAGACGAAGGCCTGGCGCTGGCCGATGAAGGCGCGCAGCCGCAGGCCGCTGCTCTCGCTGCTCTCGAGCTTCTCGCGCTTGCCCAGCCGCTGCGCCACCGAGATCGACTCGCTGTTGTCGTACACGGCATCGGCGGCATCCGCGCCGGCGGCCGTCGCCCATTTCATCAGGTCGGCGAGCAGGTTGGCGTCGGGCGCGGACTTGCCCGACACCTTCCGGATTTTGCGCTTGGTCTTCGTCTTCTTCGCTTTGGCCATGACCGGTTTTACGCGGTCTTGGCTCCCGCCGTCGAGACGGACCGGTTGGCGGCACAGGTCACCGCCTTGAGCGAGGCGGCGACGATGTTGGCGTCCATGCCGACGCCCCACAGGACGCGGCCCTTGTCGGTTTCCGCCTCGATGAAGCTCACGGCCTGGGCATCGGAGCCCGCGCCGGTGGCGTGCTGGTGGTAGTCGCGCACCTTGATCCTGATGCCGCACTCCTTGCCCAGCGCGTCGACATAGCCCGCGATCGGGCCGTTGCCCTGGCCGCTGATCTTGCGCGGCTTGCCGTTGAAGGTGACCTGGGCGTCGATCAGCCGGAGGTCGGGATGGCCGGGCTGCGGCACCGTGGTGTGCCCCTGGAACGAAACCGGCGTCTTGTTCTCGAGATACTCCTTGCGGAAAGTGTCCCAGATCAGCGCCGGCTGGATCTCCTTGCCTGTCTCGTCGGCGATCTGCTGGATGATCTTGGAGAACTCGACCTGCAGGAGGCGCGGCATGTCGATGCCGTAGTCGGTCTTCAGGATGTAGGCGATGCCGCCTTTGCCCGACTGGCTGTTGATGCGGATGATCGCCTCGTAGGAGCGACCGAGATCGGCCGGGTCGATCGGCAGGTAGGGCACCTCCCAGACCTTGCTGTTCGACGCCTCGAGCGCCTTGAAGCCCTTGTTGATGGCGTCCTGGTGGCTGCCCGAGAAGGCGGTGAACACGAGGTCGCCGCCGTAGGGATGGCGCGGATGCACCGGCAGCTGGTTGCAGTATTCGACCGTCTGGCGGATCTCGTTGATGTTCGAATAGTCGATCTGCGGATCGACGCCCTGGGTGAACATGTTCAGGCCCAGCGTCACGAGGTCCACATTGCCGGTGCGCTCGCCGTTGCCGAACAGGCAGCCCTCGATGCGGTCGGCGCCGGCCATGTATCCCAGCTCGGCCGCCGCCACACCGGTGCCGCGGTCGTTGTGCGGATGGAGCGACAGGATCATCGAGTCGCGGTATTTGAAGTTGCGGTGGCACCATTCGATCTGGTCGGCATAAATGTTGGCCGAGGCCATCTCGACCGTCGCCGGCAGGTTGATGATGATCTTCTTCTGCGGCGTCGGCTGGTAGACGTCGCAGACCGCGGCGCAGATGTCGCGTGCGAACTCGAGCTCGGTGCCGGTGAAGCTCTCCGGCGAATACTCGTAGACCCACTCGGTGTTGGGATCGGCGTCGGCGAGCTGCTTGACCAGCTTGGCGCCCGATACCGCGATGTCGATGATGCCGGCGTAGTCGGTGTTGAACACCACCCGGCGCTGCAGGGTCGAGGTCGAGTTGTAGAGATGGACGATCGCCCGCCTGGCGCCGCGGCAGGCCTCGAAGGTGCGCTCGATCAGCTCCGGACGGCTTTGCGTCAATACCTGGATGGTGACGTCGTCGGGGATCATCTTCTTCTCGATGAGCTCGCGCACGAAGTCGAAATCTGTCTCGGAGGCGGCGGGGAAGCCGACCTCGATCTCCTTGAAGCCCATCTGGCAGAGCAGCTTGAACATCCGCGTCTTGCGGTCGGAGTCCATCGGCTCGATGAGCGCCTGGTTGCCGTCACGAAGATCGACCGCGCACCAGATCGGCGGCTTGGTGATGACGGCGTTCGGCCATTTCCGATCCTTCAATTCGATCGGCTTGAACGGAACGTACTTCTCGCCCGCGGTGGGCATCATAGGCTTTTGAGGTGACATGGCTTGCTTCGACTTTTCGGTAGAGATCAGGACGGACGACAAGGCGACCCGCAGGGTTCCCCTCTTCGGGGAGGCGGGTCAGCGAATAAGTCGAAGCGCCGTCAGTCGCAGCATTGCGGGCGCCACAATAGGGAGGCCCGTCCAAGAGTCAACATATCCACATACAGAAACCGCCGCGGGCGAGGGGTCCTGCGGCGGTTCCTTGCGCTAATTCAGCGGCTTACTGCAGCGGAATGTTGAAGTTCAGGTTGAGGCCCGACGGCGGCGGCGGAGCCATGTACATGGGCTGCGGCGCCACGAAGACGGGACGTTCGCGTTCCACGAACACCGGCCGCTCGTGAACCACGACGGGCCGCTCATGAACGTAGTGACGGTGCTCCCAGCGCCAGTGATCGCGGTCGTGATCCCAGTCGTGGGCCTGGGCGACGGTGGAGAGCGAGAAGGTGGCGCCGATCAGGACGGCGGCGAGAGAGAGCTTGGTAGCGACACGCATGGGCGGATACCTCCGTTGACATAGAGGGATACGCAGCCTGCGTGTCCGAACGTCCCCCGCCGAATTAAGGCATTGTAGCGGAAACCGATGTCCGGTTTCCGCCACGATTGCCAACCGCTTTAACGCAGCGGAATGTTGAAGTTGATCGACGGCGGCCCGTAGTAGTAGGCGGGCGGGTCCGTATAGGCCCACGTCCGCGGCGCATAGTAGTAGTAGCGCGGGCCGTAGTAGTAGTGGTTATACGCCCACGGATGACCCCAATAGTGCGGGTGCTCCCAATGATGCCAGCCGTGGTGCCAGTAGCCCTCGCGCGCATCGGCAGCGCCGGTCGTCAGCACGCACGCCGTGGCGGCGATACCGAGAACGGCCAGGACCTGGCGCAGTCGCTTCGTCAAGATGCTGCGCATGGCAACCTCCTTTCGCAGCGGGTTAACGTTGGGGATACGCACAGAGATGGCCATCAAATGTGACTGCGGCAGGGAATTTCGCACCTGCTGTCGCCATGTTTCGCGACCGGCTGCGCCACCGCTAAGATGACGAAAAGCTGAACGGAGGAGATCGCGATGGCGGGCCCGCTGGCCGGAGTACGTATTCTCGACTGCACCACGGTCGTGCTGGGGCCGTGGGCGGCGCAGCAGCTGGGCGATCTCGGCGCCGACGTGATCAAGATCGAGCCGCCGGAGGGCGACACCACCCGCCAGCTCGGCCCGGCGCGCCATCCCGGCATGGCGGCATTCTATCTCGGCTGCAACCGCTCCAAGCGATCGATCGTGCTCGATCTCAAGCAGGAGGCCGGTCTCAAGGCGCTGTTCAAGCTGGCCGAGACCGCCGACGTGCTGATGCACAACTACCGGCCCGAGCCGGCCAAGCGGCTCGGCGTGGAGTACGAGAAGTTCGAGAAGATCAATCCGCGGCTGGTCTATCTCGCCACCTACGGCTACCGCTCGGCCGGGCCGCTCGGCCCCAAGGCCGCCTATGATGACATCATCCAGGCGGGCTCGGGCCTCGCCTCGCTGCAGACCGTGGTGGCGGGCCAGCCGCGCTTCCTGCCGACCATCGTCGCCGACAAGACGAGCTCAAATGGCGTGGTCTCGGCACTGCTCGCCGCGCTGTTCGCGCGCGAACGCACCGGCCACGGCCAGGCGGTCGAGGTGCCGATGTTCGAGACGCTCGTCTCCTTCGTCATGGTCGAGCATCTCTACGGCGAGAGCTTCAGGCCGGCGCTCGACACGGCGGGCTACAAGCGCGTGCTCAATAAGGAGCGCCGGCCTTATCCCTCCAAGGACGGCTATTTCGCGCTGTTGCCCTACACCGACGGCCACTGGAAGGAGTTCTGCACCCTGGTCGGCCGGCCCGACCT
>Ga0070741_10003187_pt1 | contig 41403 bp, 31 predicted proteins | sample Coa_R1_4_FD_66440 | JGI IMG/M metagenome (GOLD analysis project Ga0070741, IMG submission 66440) | Surface soil microbial communities from Centralia Pennsylvania, which are recovering from an underground coalmine fire - Coalmine... | ecosystem: Environmental > Terrestrial > Soil > Unclassified ... | reverse complement strand
ATGTATTCTTAAGCGGCCGCGACAAAATCGCAGGCGCATCTATTCCGCCCACCCCGATATAGCTATACGCGCCTCTTGAAAACGGATCGGCCTTCCAATCGTGCATATACCATCGATCCAGGAGTTTCCTGATTACATCTTCATTAATTCGGAGCGCCCTTGCCAACACTGCAATCCCAGCTTCGAGCATGTAATCCTGGCCGCGTTCTAACAGGTTTTCTGCTGGCGGTCCTCCTGCCCAACCCGTCAAAATCGGAGCCTTCATCGGCTGCATCGTCCACCAGGTGGGGATCGAGCTTCCCGGGAAATGAATAAACGACATTTCAGACAGATCTTTTTCGTCGGTGGCTTTGATCTGTTCCCAGAATCGTTCGCGAAAAACCATTATGATTTTTGCAACGTCTCCCATCTCCAGCTTCGACAATGCCTCTCTCTTTTCATCGAGCGGAGGATCGAACTTAACCGCGCCGGGTTGATCAATCGACTGCTTCAGCACACCCAATGGAAGTGTTATCAACGCTCGCGGAGCTTCGAATTGTAAGGTGTCGGTCGACAGCGGGCTTTTAGCGTGAATATCAACTTCTCCCTCACGCCAGTGAATCTCAGCGACGACAGTATTAAGATGAATCCTTACTTGTTTCGGATCTATCTCAGTCATCAGTGAGTTCATCAACGCGTCATAACCATCCACTAATCGAAACGCCTTGTCCATTTCGATTTCTGATGAGGATTCATCTGCGCGGACAAGCCCGCGCACGCTTCCGCTCTCTGGATCCGCAGCATCAAAGCCCTGAAAATATGACTTCGCCAGTTCGCGACTCTCTTTCCATTCAGGACCGCTGCAATATTCGCGAAGAAAATTCTGCAAAGTCATATCACCATCTTTGACGCGCTTCATTTCGTTAGAGACTTTCTCAACCTCGGACCAGAATTCCCGCTGTTCCAGTCTTCCATCATTTGAGGTCCAGTGCTCATCCGCAACTTCGTACGCGGCCAAGCGGGCCTGTTCGATGATCTTCCATGTGTCAGGCGGTTTGCCGTGAACGAATTCTGCTCCAAGCTCAATCGGAAATGGAATCGAGTTTTCATGTTTGGTATAGATCCGGCCGCCGATTCGATCACGAGCTTCAATGATGGTAACTCTGCGACCGGCGAGAGAAAGCTCGGTTGCCGCAGCAAGTCCCGCCGCTCCCGCGCCGATGATTATGACGTCTGATGCCATATCATTGTCCGAACGGATAGGTCTCCGGCGGCTCCTCGCTCTCTTCTTCTTCGGCAAATCGTTCTAGCGGTTCGACCGCACGAGTTTTGTCGAAATGTATTATCGCATCAAACTGATCGGCCAACTGCGCGAAATAATAATGGCTGAGCCGCTCAGTCTCTGGTCGGTAAATAACACCGATTGCGCGCTGGAGCTTTGGCAGTCGCAGAGCGTCCGCCAGATCCCCGGTTGCTCGCGGATTCAAGAGGAAACCACCCATACCCGCCTCGTGACACAAACTTTCGTAACTATCCGAGAGCGCCGGTCGAACCGACTTAGTTTCGGCCGGACCGTCCCAATTTGTGGCGGCAGTTACCGTGCCGGTATAGGTGCTGAATCCGATTGAGCACACGTCGTAACCATATCGCTCTCTAATCAACTGGCCAACGTTGATCTCACCGCGAGAGCTCATCTCCGTCGCTCTTGCATCACCAAGATGCGAATTGTGGGCCCACACCACGGTTTTTGCCGGCGTTCCCTGTTTGTTCAGATGTGCTACGAGCTTGTCGAATGTATCGGCCATATGACGGTCGCGAAGATTCCACGACGCAACCTGACCGCGAAACATTGATCGGTAATATTCTTCAGCGTTCTTTACCAGTCGAGCATTCTGTTCAGCAAAAAAGAATTCATCTGCTGCCATTCGCCCGTCGAGGTTTGCGTACGCTGGAGCGCTTCGATGAAGCTCAGTCAGTTGGTTGATGACTTCGTCTTCGCAGGATTTGCTCAAATTGAAGCTAGCTTCGTATCCATAGCTTTGCGTGTCTTCGCCATAATGATCAAAACACGAATAACGATATCGAGCGCGACGGGCTGCATCCGGATCGACCCTGTCCAGATACGACAGGACAGCTTTAATTGAAGTGAAAAGGCTGTAAAGGTCCAGTCCATAAAATCCAGCCTTTTCTGCTGGATTCGTTTGTGCATCATTGTGCGCGCGAAGCCAGCCGATAAAATCGAGAACGTCGGCATTGCGCCACATCCATGCAGGGAAGCGGTCAAAACCAGCCAGAGAGTCTATGGCTGTGACAATCGCCGGATCACCTTTGACATACCTGTTGATTGTATAGGCATCCGGCCAATCTGCTTCGACGGCAACCGCATTAAATCCTTTTTCAGTAATCAGGCGCTTTGTTATTTGGGCGCGCTCGCGGTAGAACTCGTGAGTCCCGTGCGAAGCTTCGCCAATCAGCACAAACGGTTTGTTGCCAATCAGCGCCATCAACGGATCGTAGTCTGTTGCAGAGGCGGTTAAAGGATGCGCGGCTTCGCGCACCATTGCGGATAACGTCAATTGAGTTTCCAGCGGCATAAGGCTGCACCTCCTAGGCGATACGGTGGTTGATTTAAATACTCGCAACAACGGTTCCGGGGCCATCGACTCAGTCAGGCTTTGCCGTTAAAATTTCGGGGTGGAAAAACCTGAGGCTGTAATTCGTATCTGGAATATGGAGAGGCGCGGCGATGACTCCTTTGCCTCAACCGATCCTGTCCCGCGGTTCAGCCCGATATCTTCCTTTTTCTAAAAGATGCAGGATTGTCTCAACAGAATGAAGTTGCAACGCATTTTCTCTCGACAGCTAGTAGTTTATAAACTACAATGCTTTTCAAGATGGCAGAAAGAATAAACACAATCGAATTCCTGATGCTGGCAAACGGTGAGACGCCGTTCGAGACGTGGATCAATAAACTGAAGGACCGTAAGGGTCGCTCGGTAATCTTCAGTTGAATTGAACGATTCGAAGAGGGCAACTTTGGTAATACGAGGTTTGTGGGCGATGGTGTTTACGAATTGAAGATCGACTTCGGCCCCGGGTATCGCGTTTATTGTGCGCAGACCGGTGCCACTGTCTACATAATTATTCTTGGTGGCGATAAGTCAACGCAAGATGCTGACATCAGCGAGGCGAAGAAACTTTGGTAAGCATTTAACGAGGTGGAGCACAATGACCGACATAAGAAAAACAAAGACTCTGGATGAGGTAATGGCTGATTACCTGTCGGATCCTGACGATCTGGCGGAGTACATAAACACCAGCATCGAAGAGGGTCGACTGACGGAAGCTCTGGGGCGCGTCGCTCGCGTTTATGGCATTGGCAAGCTTGCTGAGCAAACGAGCCTTAACCGCGAGAATTTGTATAAAATGCTTGCGGACGGAAGCAATCCTTCGCTAAAGAGCCTGGAAGCTGTTCTGGATTCGCTAGGCCTGCAGATAAAGGTTGAACCAAAAAAGGTGGCTTAGCTGCTTTCTATGCGTTTAGGACTGGCTGTCGATTAATACCGAACGAATACCACGTTGTTCCTGATGTTCGGTAAGTGAGTGAATTATTGGGGCGGCTAGAGAGATTTGAACCCTCGACCTCCTGATCCACAGTCAGGCGCTCTAACCAGCTGAGCTATAGCCGCCATACGCAAATTTGAAGAGAGCTTAGCAAAACGAAAACGTGAATTCTACCTGAATGCAGCCTGTTGTCAAACCGAGGGGTGCGGACGGGTGCGGTTCAAGTTTTTGGGAGCACTCAGTAATTTGTTTATCTAAGATGTTCCAGAGCCTCGTTCACGAGGCTTTCCCGAAGGGTTACTAGACCGGCTGTTTTACAGCCGGGAAAGCAAGCACACAACCCTTTTTAGCGCGTTTCAACGCGCTTCCGGACGGGGACCTAGCCGCGGTACATAGCTAAAGCAGGCCGGAACAAGGACGCTGAAAGCGCCCTAAGAGAATTTCCTGCCGAGTAACCACACGCCGTAAAACGACGTGTCTAGTAACCCTTCGGGAAAGCTGCCTGAAAGGCAGCTGCAAGAAAAGGATCGGATCGCCCAAAGACTTGAAACACACCCGGTGCAGACATTCAGTCTGCGCTGGATGGAGTGCGCACAGGTTATGAGCGTGGAGGCTACTCAACCTGCGCAGACTGAATGTCTGTGCCACGCCAAAACAGATTACCAGTGGAAAATTTCTCGCAGTTTTCTGCTTTGCTGACGACTCATTTCGACGGTTCGGTCGTTGCTCATCCGCAATTCGTGGACGCCACCGACCAGCGGAGCGATCTCCTTGATCTTTTGGAGATTAACAAATGCCTGTCGGTGAGCCCGGAAGAAGACAGCCGGATCAAGGTGTTCTTCCAATTCCCTCATCGTGAAGTCGGTGTAATATTCGTCGCTGTCGGTGACGACGTGAACGGTTCTGTTCTCGACATACAGCATCACCACATCGGAAACGTCGATCAATCTTATCCGCTGTCCGCGTCGCGCGGTCAGCCGCGAGTAATAACGTTCCGGAGTGCCCATCTTTTCAACCAGTGCATCCAGCTTTTCTCGGAACTCGCCAAGGGAATCGGGCTTGGCACGCCTCTCAGCCACAAGGCGATCAAGAGCTTCGCGGAGACGCTGTTGGCGAACAGGCTTCAACAGGTAATCGGTAGCGTGGACTTCAAACGCTTCGAGCGCGAAACTGTCATAAGCTGTCACAAAAATTACCAGTGGTCGCAATTCCGGTTTCAAGGTTCGGATGACTTCAAATCCGCCCAAGCCCGGCATTTGAATGTCGAGCAGGACCAGTTCCGGACTCAACGATTCGATCATTTCGACGGCTTCCAGACCGTTCTGGGCATCGCCGATGATTTCTATGTCGGGCCATTCCTCCAGCATGCGGCGCAGGCGTAATCTCGCCTGTTTTTCATCATCGACAATAAGTACACGGAGCGCTGGGGTCATAACTTAACAATAGACCGGATTCAGATAAGATGGCAACATTTTGGCGCACTCCAAAAGCCCCCGCAAATTTGCGTTATTTTGGTCAAGTGATGTCACATGGGTCACACCACCGTTAAGTTCTTTCTCATCTATGACTAAACTATGTGACACCTGGTGTGACACGGCAGTTAAAGGCCGGAATTTGGCCATCTGATGTCACAACGACTTTCTTTTTACCTCAACTGAGATGCTTCCCGAACATCAGAAATCGCGGCCGGACGGCAAACCTTTTTCGCGGTTTTTTCCTCATATGAAAAGGCTCGCTTCGCGCATCGCAATGGCTATGCGAACATTTCCAAACGATTGGTTTAACGGGACTTTATCACTTGATTTGTTCTTTGCGCGACCGTAAACTTCTAATTGAGTGATGACCTCTCGCGTTAGACCCCTTTTTGTGGCATTGCGTAAGAGTTTTTTCAAGGAAGCTAAATAAGTTATGAAGAATCTGCTGATTCTGCTCGTAGCAGTCACAATGATTTGTGCTGTGTTGCCGACCGCTTTTGCCCAAAAACAAAAGATCGATCCAAGGTTTTTTCCACTTGACCAGGTTAAGCCCGGAATGAAGGGCGTTGCCAAAACGATATTTCAGGGCGACAAACCTCAGGAGTTTGGCTTTGAGGTGTTAGGAGTAATCGACGGATACCCTAACCCGAAACAGCAAACTATCCTGATGAAGCTGACCGGACCCTTAACTGATCGCACGGGGGTCTTCGCCGGAATGTCCGGCAGTCCAGCATATATCGATGGCAAGCTTGTTGGCGCAGTCGCATATGCGTTTCCGTTCAGCAAAGAACCGATTGGCGGCATAACTCCGATCGAACAGATGGTCGAGATATTCGAGAACCATTCGGCTGATGCAGCGCCGTCAACCACGGCAGAAGCGCACAAGAAATACAGCTTTAAAGATCTGGCGGCAGTCGATGTGAATTCGACCACGCAACTTCCCGAACCTGCTCTTAACTCTACGACAATTGGGGCTGAATACGGCAACGTCCCATCGATGGCTCCGTATATTGGGCAGACACTAAAGCCGATTGCCACGCCGTTATCATTTGTCGGAATTACTCCTGAAGCATTGAAGCAATTCTGGCCGGAACTTCAGGCTTACGGCCTTATGCCTGTCGCAGCGAATTCAGGCAGCGCGAAGATTACGCCGCTTAAACCCGCCACCAACGACACCTTGGCACCCGGAGCGTCGATCAGCGTTCAACTGGTCCGCGGTGATTACACCCTTGATGCTCAGGGGACAGTAACGTGGCGAGACGGCGACAAGATTTACGCTTTCGGTCATCCGTTCCTTGGCGTCGGCAGTTCAGATATGCCGATGGCCGAAGCCGACGTCGTGACAGTCGTTCCTAGCATTAATAACTCGTTCAAGCTGGGCCGAGCGACAAACCTGGTGGGCACGATCAGTCAGGATCGCGCAACCGGTGTTTACGGTAAGTTGGGTCAAGCTCCAAAGATGATCCCTGTGACAGTCAATATCACCACCAGCAATAAAGCGGTCGAAAGCTATCATTACGAAATGATGTCCGACCCGTTCCTGACGCCGCTGCTGATGAACATCACTTTGATGAGTAGTATAACCAGGACCGAGCGTGGCCTTGGCGATTCAACACTCGAATTGAGCGGAAAGATATTGGTTCACGGTCAGGATCCTGTCGTTTTGGAGAACAGATTTTCAGGTCGTTCTACCGCGCCTGGACTGACAACGCTTGCGGCAACCAGACCGCTCGATCTGTTGATGAACAGCGGTTTCAAAGACGCAAACATCGACAACATCGAAATCAATATAATGTCCAATGACGGCCGAAACAACGGAACATTGGATCGCCTCTGGATCGACAAGACAGAAGTCAAACGCGGGCAGACAATCGAGCTGCAGGCATTTGCTCGCGATGACGAAGGAAAAGAATTCGTTCAGCGCATTCCAATAGAGATTCCAAAGGATGTACCTGCGGGGAAACTTTCAATCCTGGTATGCGATGGCTCAACGATGGATACATTGGAGCAGAGATTGATTCAGTCTCCATTGTTAAATCCTCAAAGCACGGCGGACCTGGTTCACGCTTTGAACAACAGAAGAAAGAATGATCGACTGTACGTAATGTTACTGAGATCGGATGACGGCGCGATCATTAACAACCAGCAATTACCCGATTTACCGCCTTCTGTTCTGGCAACTCTGAACTCGACTCGCACTTCCGGTGGATTCACTCCGGTATCGCTGGCATCAGCTCTTCAGATTGAATTGCCGCCCGCGAAATTCGTGATTTCAGGTCAAAGAGTGATTACCATCGACGTAAACAAATAGACTTTGATTTTTGACATTGATTGCTATCGAAAGTCCGCCCAGGAAAGCCCGTCGCTCAGGCTTCCTGGGTTGACTTTTGTTAGGTGAAAAAGAAAAGAGCGGCATAGACGGTAGCCGCCATTTGGAGTGATAAATTGAAAATTTCGCGCTTAATCTTCGTAACAATTCTTTCAATATCGACATTGCTTGTGTACGTTCCCGCTTCGTTTGGCGGTGGAACGATTTTCTGGGAGATCGACAGTCGCGCCGACATTGAAAAGGGTGACGCCAAGGGCGTTTCGATTGCAGATAACGGCCGAATCACGTTAGCGCCAAAACTGGACATGATTTATGACACCAAGGAAGCTTACGTCTGGTCCAGCGTCGCGGATTCTGTCGGCAATATCTATCTTGGCACTGGTCACGAAGGGCGCATCTTTAAGATAGATTCCGCCGGAAAAGGAACGATGGTCCTGGACACTCCTGAGCTGGATGTAACAGCTCTCGCAGTAGATTCGCACAATAATGTCTACGCGGGCACATCACCGGGAGGCCGCGTTTACAAGATTACTCCTGATGGACACAGCAGCACGTTTTACGAGCCGCACGAGAAATACATCTGGTCGCTTGTCTTTGATAAAGCCGGAACCATGTACGTGGGCACCGGCGAAAAAGGGAAGATCTTCAAAGTCGGAAACGACGGTAAAGGCGCGTTGCTGGTTGATACCGACGAGACAAATATTATGTCGCTGGCGGTCGATAATCAGGGCAATCTGATTGCTGGCACTGATCCGTCTGGGCTGGTGCTGAGAATTGATCAGGCAGGGAAGCCGTTCGCTCTTTTCGATTCGCCAATGCGCGAAATTCATTCATTGTTGACGACACCGGATGGCAGCATATACGCGCTTGGTATCAGCTCGAAAGCCGCAGGCGACAGGCTGGGAACAGGGCTCTCCAGCGCCGCGCTGACCAACGCTGGCAGCTCCGGTGAAGGCGGCGTCACGATAACCATAGATGACGATTCGTCCAGCGCATCATCGTTGCAATCGTCCTCCAGCAGTTCCAGCCACAGCGATTCTTCAATGAAATCGGCAGTCTATAAAATCGGCTCTGATGGCCAGAGCGATATATATTGGAGCTCGAATTCTGACGTCGGGTTTGATCTGGAAATGGGTTCCGACAACAGGTTACTGGTTGCGACTGGAACGAAGGGGAGAATCTTTTCGATCGATCAGCCAAAGCATTCGACTCTGCTGGTTCAATCGACAGAGGATCAGAGCTCGACGTTGTTACGCAGCGGCAAGGATGTTTACGCAACTTCCAGCAATCTGGGCAAGCTCTTTAAATTAGGCTCCGAAGCTAATCTGACCGGAACGTATCAATCTGTCGTTCGCGATGCCACGGTCGTTTCCCAATGGGGAAACATCTCCTGGCGCGGCCACGGCGTTCAGATTCAAACGCGAACAGGGAACACAGAAACGCCCGACACAACGTGGAGCGATTGGTCGCCATTTTACACAGTGGGAACAGGAACCCGCGTTACCAGCCCATCGGCCAGGTTCATACAATGGCGCGCTACATTGCGCTCTGAGGCGAAGGGAGACACGTCGGGAACGCGACTGGATTCAGTTATGGTTGCATACTTGCCGCGTAACGTTGCTCCGACAGTCAATTCGATTACGGTGCTGCCGCCAAGCGTCGGATTGCAGGAGATACCTCAGCAACCTGTCGATCCCGGTGTGGTTGCCGCGGGTCTCAATCCCAGTCAGTTTGGATTTGCCACGAATGTTCCGCCAAGAAAAATCTATCAGAAGGGTGCCAGATCGTTGACCTGGACTGCTGAAGATCAGAATGGCGACAGCATGATTTATACGGTCTATTATCGCAGCATCGACGATAACGAATGGCATCCCCTGAAAGAGAATCTGAAGGAAAACTATTTGACGCTGGACATGGATTCGTTGCCGGATGGAACCTACGTTTTCAAAGTCGTTGCGAGTGACAGCCCTAGTAATCCGGCAAATAAATCTCTGACTGGCGAGCGAATCACCGATCCAGTCGATATCGACAACACTCCTCCAGTGATTAAGAACAGTGCTCCGTCGATTAACGGCCGTGTAATCACCGTAAAATTTGATGCTGTTGACTCAGGCAGCGTGATTAAGCATGCCGAATACAGCCTTGATGGTGGAAACTGGCAGCTTATTTTCCCGGACGACGGCATTTCCGATTCAAAGGCTGAGAGTTACACTGTAGCACTCACGGTATCTGAACCAGGCGAACATACAATCGCATTCCGCGCGACTGACACAAATGTCAACGTCGGCAGTGCGAAGATCACAGTGCAGGTACCGCGCTAAAGGTGGCGCAGACATTCAGTCTGCGCAAGTTTTATAAGGCTGGAACTTCATTATCGGCGTGTCTATTCGGAAAATGCGCAGACTGAATGTCTGCGCCACTTCTAACGAACAATTTTCTTATTTTGACCGGCCCGCTTTTTTTGCTGACCGGATTTACGCCGTCGCCAGCGAAACTGGTCAAGCGCAACCGTGAACTCGTCTGTGAATTCAACGTCCTCTGACTTCAGTAAGTCGCGCTGAATCTCCTGTTGCATTACTGAACGGCGGCCGATTGAAAGCCAGCCGGTATGGCTGATAACCCGGTGCCAGGGAACATCCTCAGGCGCAACATTGAGCGCCCATCCCACAGTACGTGCGGATACTCTCTCTTCACACAACAGAGCAATGTCGCCATACGTGGCAACTTTGCCTTTCGGTATTCGTTTGATATGACGATATATGGCTTTAAATCCGACTGGTTTCTTTTCCTTTTGGCTTTCCGCAATTGTTGAAACTTTGCGAGAGGGTTGTTTCTTCTTTTTTACTTTCGTCTTTATCGCCTTCATGCCAGATATATTAGGCCGAAAATCGACATGAAAAAAGCGCAGGTCTGAACCTGCGCCTTCTTCGCCTAGAGGTTGTCACTTTATTTATCTGTCTTTTCGTTCACCGGCTCGAACTATGTTTGTTCGCTCCTCGTCAGTCTTGGGAAGATCAACAGCGGCTCGATTGCGCTTCGGCGAAGGAATAAAATGCTCAGCGTATTCGATCGCGTAATCACTGACCAGCGCTCCCCCTTCTTCTTTCTTGAAAGTCAGTTTGTGTCGCTCTGCGTCCAGATCGATTATGACCAGGTCTCCCAGCTTCACCTGACCACTGGCAACCAGATTCGATAGCGGGAATACCACGAACCTCTCAATAGCGCGTTTCAACGGACGAGCGCCATATTTGAAATCGATACCTTCTTCCAGCAGCAGGTCTTTGGCCGCTTCAGTGCATCGGAAGATGAACTTCGCGCCAGAGCCGCGCAGAATTCTTTCCTGAACCTGCTTCAATTCCAGATCCAAGATTTGTCGTAGATGCACGTCCTTCAGCGAACGGAATACAACAACTTTGTCGATTCTGTTCATGAACTCGGGCGAGAATTTACGTCGCGCTGCGTCCACTGCCGTGCGATAAATCTTCTGATCCAGATCGTTGGGGTTCTGCGCCATCGCGATAGCCTTTCGTGGAGCAAACCCGATACTACCGGAAATCAGTTCAGACATTTCGCGCGCGCCCAGGTTGGACGTCATAAATATAATAGTGCGCGAGAAATCGACTCGGCGATTGTCGCCTAATGTCAGCGTCGCTTTGTCCAGAATGCCAAGCAATAGCTGCCAAAGCGAGTCCGATGCCTTTTCAATTTCGTCAAACAACACGAAGGAAAGTTTGTCCTGGTCCGTGTGGTAGCGATCAAGGTTTTCCTGCGTCAACATCGGGCTGGTCTCTCTGTGACCTAGGTAGCCCGGAGGCGAGCCGATCAGCTTGGCGATTTCGTGACTGTGCTGGAACTCGGCGCAGTCTATCTTAATCACCGCATTGGCATCGCCGAAGAGAACCTCAGCCGCCGCCTCTACAACTCTAGTCTTGCCTGATCCAGTCGGTCCCAGAAACAACAGATTGCCGACCGGCCGGCCGGGATTGCACATCCCAGCGAGGTAAATTTGATACAAACCCGCAATCTTACGTACCGCGCGTTCTTGTCCAACTATTCGCGCGGCTAATTTGTCTTCAAAATCCTGAGCCTTTGGGCTCTTCAGGTCCGGATTCAACATCACCTGACCCGCGAAATTGTTCATTGTCTCAGACGCCATATTCATCATGGTTTCCCGTCCCCTTCCTTGAAAACCAAAAAGCAGGCTCTCGGCTTCCTTGCCGGTACGCTCTTACGCGTACTGTGCCTGCTTCTCAAATAACTATTCAGCCGCTTTGATGCGGTTTTCACTCTTGCCGTCTATTCTGTTTTCGTACCATCGTTTCAAACTCGGCGTCGAGGAAAGCAAACGCCTCATCCTCACGTAATCTCGGTTTCTAGCGTCAACTGCTTGCCAGATTCCGGTGGTTCGCAACTAATCAAATATCAGCACATCCGCCCTCGATTAGAGCAAGCGTAATGCCAGAATGCGGCCTCGCGCGTTTTGTCAATAAAACCAGCTTATTATCAAATACGGCCCAAATGGCACATTTGTTTAGAGTACAATTTTCCGTCAGTTAACATACCATTTAAGTCACTCGTAAAATCAGATTTTGTCACGTTTCCGCAGAGTGGAACGGGCTTGTCATAGAAATGACGCTAGTGACTCTTTCTTGACACGCAAAGGGGTAACAATCGTGGAATTTAATATGAAGTTGAGTTGAAATCGACAACAGCAAAACTGCGGATATCGCTAACATTAATGAAGAGGCGGTCGTATCGGGCCGCGGCCAGGTGGTTGGCGTAGTGCTCAACAATCGCATCCTCTATTTCAAGCAAATCCGGAGAATGCGGATGGAGGAGATCAGCAGCATCATCCTGATGGTCATACACAGGAACACTCGCACGTGTAATCCTTCCACGCACAATTCCAAAGGATGTATAAATTGCGACGCCTTCTGAACTGGCGCTTTTATCCGACTCCAACATCCTCTTTATTAAGGAAATTAAGGACCCGCTGACTCCAGTCGATGCTCTTTCCATAGTTGTCCAATTACAAAGCGTTCAATCGGGGAAGAGGATAGCACATTATCTTGAAACAGAAGCATCTATATTGAAGTTTGGAGGCCGCATTAAAAAAGCTGCGTGTCGACCACGCAGCTTTTTGGCGAATCTCTTTCGGGGAATTTAATGATATTGTTCTCAGCCGTGTTTTTTGCGCCCATCGTCTTTCTTCGGCGGTGGCGGCGGCTCGCGTTTTGGAGGGGGCTCCTTCTTATCTTCTTTCTTAATGATAACTCTTTCCTTGGGCGGCTTGTTGTCCTTCTTCCCGCCCTGCCCAAACGCATTCAGACTCAACGGCACCATTAACATCAGTACCACGTAAAGAACGGTTATTCTCTTAATGAATGCGCGTTTCATGATGCAACCTCAAGCATTTATACGCAAGACGGATGCCAATATCAGGGCCTTAAAACTCAATGATTTAGGGCATCTTCTCAGTCCAGAACAGCCCATAATCGCACTGTTTGCGATAGAAACTACACTATTCGGTATAGTCTCAGACCGCCTCGTTTGACAATCTGGTTTCGCACTGAGTACTATCATACACTATATCATTCAACGGAACGCAACAGGAAGCGAATGCTGAAACTGCACAACACTTTAAGCGGCCTAGTCGAAGAATTCCGCCCCGCCCAGGGCAACGTCGTTCGAATGTACGCCTGCGGTCCCACTGTTTATGACTACTGTCATATCGGCAACTTTCGAACTTTCGTTGCAGTCGATCTGTTGCGACGGTATTTATTATACTGCGGCCACGAGATGAAGCATGTGATGAACATCACTGATATCGATGATAAAACGATCAAACGCTCCATCGAAGCCGGAATGACCCTGCGGGATTACACGACAAAGTACACGCACGAGTTCCTTCAGGACATGGATCATCTTAATATCCAGCGGCCAGAGCTGATGCCGCGGGCTACTGATCACATCGAAGAGATGATCGATCTAATCGATCGTTTGAACAGAAAAGGCCATACTTATCTCAGCGACGGCTCCGTCTATTACAACATCGCAACGTTCAACGAATACGGCAAACTTTCAAAAATAAACCTTGAGGGAAACGTTGCGGGCGCTCGGGTCGATGTCGACAGTTATGAGAAAGACGACGCACGAGATTTTGCCTTGTGGAAAGCGGCGAAAGAGGGCGAGACGAGTTGGGACACGCATTACGGCACTGGACGTCCAGGCTGGCATCTCGAGTGCTCGGCAATGTCGATGAAGTACCTCGGCGAAACTTTCGACATTCATTGTGGCGGCGTCGACCTGATCTTTCCCCACCACGAGAACGAGATTGCTCAGTCAGAAGGCGCTACCGAAAGACAGTTCGTTCAATACTGGGTACATGCGGAACATCTGATGGTCGAAGGCCAGAAGATGAGCAAGTCGCTGGGTAATTACTACACCTTCCGAGACCTGATTGCGAAGGGCATCAAGCCGATGGCAATTCGCTATCTATTGCTGTCTGTGCCTTATCGGAAGCAGTTAAATTTCACGTTTGAAGGTTTGCAGGCGGCCGAAGCAGCCTTGGAACGATTGTTGAATTTCAGACGCCGCCTAAAACAAACGCAGGTTGATCCAGGAGAAAATGCTGATGTGACCGCAATGCTGGAAAGGGCTCAGCAAAAGTTCGAAGCAGGTCTCGACGATGATATGAATACTTCCGTTGCGCTGGCTGCCGTGTTTGACCTGATGCGCGAAGTGAATGCGGCTATCGATCACGGCGAATTAAAAGCTGAAGATCAAAAGAAGTTGCTGGCGTTGATTGCGAAGTTTGACACAGTCCTTGGGGTTCTTGGAGCGGCCGAAGAGGAGATGTTGGAAGAAGAGATCCTGCGTCTGATTGAAGAAAGAAACCAGGCAAGAAAGAGCCGCAATTTCGCGCGCTCCGACGAGATCAGGGATATGCTGGCGGCGCGAGGCATTTTACTTGAAGATACAAAAGATGGCGTACGCTGGCGCAGGAAATAACGATTAGCAGTAAGTTGTGAAACAAGTTTGATTCACGCTAAGAAAAGTCTCGGGCAAAATTTTCTAACCGACAAAAATATCGCTCGCAAAATTGTCGATTCGGTAAAACTCACTGATCAAGATGTGGTATTGGAAATCGGGCCTGGTCAGGGCGCTCTGACACGTTTGCTGCTCGAATCTGCCGCGACAGTTATCGCCGTCGAGATTGATCCCAGATGCGCGGATCAGTTAGGTGAAGAGTTCGAAGGGAATCTCGGCTCAACTCTTCATCTGGTTCGGAGTGACATTCTTAAGACAGACTTTGAATCGCTGTTGTCAGAGGCCGGAGTTCCGCCAGAGCTAAAGGTCAGAGTAGTTGCCAACCTTCCTTACAACATATCGTCGCCGGTTATCCAGCATCTTCTTGAGAATCACCGCTTTATTTCTGATATGACATTGATGCTTCAGAAGGAAGTTGTAGAGCGAATAGCCAGCGCGCCCGGCACTAAGGAATATGGCTCGCTATCAGTATTCGTCCAGTATTATGCTGAAGTGAAGAAGGTGTTTGATGTTCCGCCAAACGCTTTTAAGCCGATGCCAAAAGTCACATCGACTGTTGTTCGGTTGAATATCAGAGAGAAACCTGCCGTCACCGTCTCTGACGCACGATTGTTCTTTCAGGTCGTAAGAACCGCATTTGCGCAAAGGCGCAAGACAATCGCAAACAATCTTCGATCGCTGATCGGAGATCAAAGTGTTGTTGTAAAGCTATTAGACGAAGCCCGTATTGAACCAAAGCGTCGCGCGGAAACACTGTCTCTGGATGAATTCGCAGCAGTCGCTAACCATTTAGCTATCCAGCGAAGTTAGCGGATGATATAGTGCGAAGTTTGGTATCCTTATGGAGGAGGTCGTTTAGTGAGTGGGAAACTGGAAATCATCCCGTTAGGCGGACTGGGTGAGTTCGGAATGAACATCACCGCCCTTCGATACGGCGATGAAATGATTTTGATCGACGCCGGAATGGCGTTTCCTGATGAAAGTCTGCTGGGCGTCGATATTATCGTCCCGGACATGACTTTTCTGGAAGACAATCGTCACCAGTTACTCGCGATTGTTCTCACCCACGTTCACGAAGACCACATCGGCGCGCTCCCATACATCCTCAAAACCGTCAATGTTCCGGTATATGGAACTCGCTTCACTATGGCGATGGTGGAGCACAAACTTAACGAGCATCAAATTCTGGGAGATTCTCTAACACATATAACTGAAGCCGGCGAGACGATCCATCTCGGACCCTTTGACATCGAATTTATTCGCGTTTCGCACAGTACCACCGATTGCGTTTGCCTGGCGATTGAGACTCCAGTCGGAATAATCATTCACACTGCGGACTTCAAAGTCGATATGACTCCGGTTAATGGCGACCCAATTGATCTGGATCGCTTGCGCGAATATGGCGATCGAGGTGTGCTGGCACTCCTGTCAGATTCGACGAACTCAGAGCGTCCAGGACGCACTCAATCAGAACGGGACGTAATTCCCGCGTTCGAAGATATCTTCGATTCTGCGCCAGGAAGAATCATTGTCAGCTGTTTCAGTTCCAGCATTCATCGCATTCAAATTGTTCTGGATCTGGCTCGCGACTATGGCCGCAAAGTAGCAATCCTCGGCCGCAGTCTGATTCGCAATCTTGAGATCGCCGATAGTCTTCGCCAACTGAATGTTGAGCCCGAGATGCTGATCACGACAACGGACGTAAAACGAATGCCGGACGAACGAGTCACTATCCTCGCGACCGGATGCCAGGGCGAGCCGATGGCGGTTCTCAGCCGACTTGCAGTTGACAGTTACAAAGGCATCGGAATTGAACCAAGCGATACTGTTGTAATGTCGGCGAGATTCATTCCGGGTAACGAGCGAGTCATCTCACGAATGATGGGGCATATCTTCAAAAAGGGCGCTCGAATAGTAGATAACTCTGTTGCGCGAGTCCACGTCTCAGGGCACGCCAGCCAGGAAGACCTTCGAATAATGTTCGAAGCAGTTCGACCAAAATTCGTGATTCCTATCCACGGCGAATACCGCCAGCTCTATCGCCACAAAGATTACATCCACAGCCTGGGTTTTCCGCTGGACGACATTATAATGGCTGAAAGCGGCGATGTGATCGCGGTTGACGAAACCAGCGCATCGGTCGTTGCGAGAGTCTTTGTCGGCAGAACGTTTATCGATGAGAGCGGCTTTGGCAAAGTCGAAGATGCGATTATTCGCGATCGCAAGCATCTGGCCTACGATGGATTTGTCCTTCCGATAGTCGCGATCAATCCTTCCACAGGCAATCTGGTGTCCGAACCCGAAATTATAACTCGCGGCTTCATCACAACGGAAAATGGTGATAACATCCTCACCCGTGCGCGGGATCTGGTTGCTCAGACAATAGAGAAATCGGATCACGAAGAGCGCATTGACTTTTCTGTAATAAAAGAGAAGATTCGCATCGAGCTTAAACGTTTTATTCAAAAGGAGACACAGCGCCGGCCGATGATTATCCCGGTCGTCGTTGAAATATAAGCAAGAGGACAGCGACGGTCGCCTCTTGCATTCCCCGATTATGCCTTTACTTCATGCCGTTATCCTCGGAATCATTCAGGGTTTAACAGAGTTTCTTCCGGTCAGCAGTTCAGCCCATTTGCTGTGGGCGCATGAGCTTTTTCACATCGGCGAGCTCGACAAGGCTCAGGACCTTGCGTTCGATGTCTCGCTGCATGGCGGCACGTTGCTGGCGATTGTGGCTTACTTCTGGCGCGATATTCTGAACCTGGTTGGCGCTGGAGTTGGGAGCATACTGGATCGCTCAGTCGCGAACGATCCGAACCGCCGCCTGGCGTGGTTTATCGTTATAGCCACTATACCCGGGGCGTTGTTTGGCGCGTTGCTGGACAAATTTTTTGAAGAGACGATACGCGCTCCGTGGATAGCGGCAATAGCCATGATCTGCTTAGCTCTGGTGCTGTTGCTGGCGGAAAACGTTAGTCGAAGACTTAAAGACATCCGGCATATAACGCTGGGTGACGCGATAATCGTTGGTATATGCCAGGCTGCTGCGTTGATTCCGGGCGTATCGCGCTCAGGAGTGACGATTACCGCAGGTTTGTTCCGAGACATGGAACGCGACACCGCAGCCAGATTTTCCTTCCTGCTGTCAGGCCCAATCATCGCCGGGGCGGTTGCATTGAAAACGCTTCAAATGATCAAGGCAGGTTTTCCGCACGAGCTCAAGATGCCATTTATCGTTGGGGTGGTGACCTCTGCCGTCGTAGGCTTCATTGCGATTTCAATTCTGCTCAACTATCTGCGCACGCACAGCACAATGGTTTTCATCGTTTATCGTATTCTGGCGGGTTTGGCGGTCATTGCATACGTATTTTTCCTGGTGCGACACTGAGACTAAACTCATTATCATTAACAATTATTCGCTTTAGGACCGATACGACATACAGGTAACTGTGTTAATTGATGATTTGCCCGGAACTGCGGATTCAGCCCCTGCTTGACTTCAATAGAGGCGGGTGCTAGGTTCAGGCATTCATTGATGACATAAGCTTCTACTAACAGAGATTCGGAGGTACGTGCGTAACTGATGGGTCGCAGGGTTTTACTGGCGGACGACAGTGTTGCTATTCACCGCGTTGTCAACCTGACATTCACTGGTGAAAATGTTGAAGTCATTGCCGTCAACAACGGTAATGATGCTGTTCGTCTCGCGGCAGAAACCCGACCCGATGTTGTTATTGCCGATATTTTCATGCCAGGATTGAGCGGCTACGAAGTCTGCGAAGTCCTTCACCGTCAGATTGAAACCAAGGAAGTTCCGGTAATCCTCCTTGTCGGCGCGTTCGAATCGTTTGACGAAGGCAAAGCGAAATCTGTCGGCGCGACGGCTCATATGACGAAGCCGATTGAGCCTCAATCTCTACTCAAACTGGTAAACGGTTTACTAGATAAAGTTCAGCCATCAGCAGAAGCAAATAGAGCTAAAGAAGTACCTGTGATCGACCGCGGAAAACTCGTAAACGGCGCGTCTTATCAAAAGCATGCTTCACAACCACTCGGAGTGCGTTCTGTAGATCTGATGGAGACTGCGGACTCGGGTCCGGCGATTTCAAAAGCAGAGAAATCATCAAAACAAGAATTGAACGGCAGTGATATTTCAATTGATCTAACGGATAGAGACTATAAAACGCCGAAATGGGACTCAGAATCCAGCGTTAGCAAGAACGACGTCGAGCCGATGGAAAGCTTTATCAGCTCGTTGGAAACTTCCCAAATCGATGCGGCGTCGAACCAGGAGGTAGAGATCGAGGAATTCGTTATTGGACCTAACAATCCTACTCCAGTTTTCAATCAGCCTGAACCACCCGCGGTCGACTTTTTTGGCGAAGCGCCAGCTGCCCCTGAACTCTTTGTTCCCGGCGCTGAAGAAGAAGTCATTGATCTGGATGAAGAAGCTCCGCAGGACGAACCAGATCGCCAGTTTAATCCGAACAATCCGCTCGGGATTGATACGGGAGAATTGGAATCGGTTGTCGAAGGCTTGGGGGCATTGCTAAAACCGGCCGTCGATCAACGGTCTTCAGTTGTTACGGGAGATGAGGAAGTTTCCCCTGATAAACCAGCAGTCGCGACAACACAGAATACTTCGGCAAGCAACCAGTCCGTAACTGCCAATCAAACGTCTGGTGTATCTCCTGAGTTAGTCAATGCCATCTCTGATCGAGTCATAACTAAGCTCCGCGAAATGATGAAAGACGAGATTCGCGCTGCCATTGAAGATGCGTTGAACGAATATCTAAGTCAGTTAGAGAATTAGACTCACGATCACTGACGCAGTTCCGCTCCGAATTTCTCCCCAAGCAAAACCGTTATCCTGTCAAACCAACTATTAATTTCTTCTTCTGTTAGCGTTCGCTGAGGATCGCGGAATCGTAAAGCAATCGACAGAGATATTTTGCCCTCGGGGAGATTCTTGCCTGAATAAACATCGAAAAGCCTTACGGATTTTAGTTGCTCGATATCCAGGCCGCTAATCGCGGCGATGATGTCGTCGAAAACAGCATCTTTGGGAAAGATCGCTGACAGATCACGCGACGCAACAGGGAATCGTGGCAAAGGCTCATACCGAACTCGCGGAGGCTTTGCCTCGACTAATTTATAAAATGGAACGTCGGCGACAAACACTGGCTGCTTCAGTTTGAACTCGCCCGCAATCTTCGGGTGAAGCCTGCCAAAGGATCCATACGTCTCGTAAATTCCCGAATCACCCATTCGAATCTCGGCTGATTGTCCAGGATGCAGATAAGGCGAGCTTGACCTGACAAACTGTAGATTTGTAAACCCCAGCTTTTCGAACATTGCTTCGATCACGCCTTTCAGCGCGTAAAAATCCACGGTCTCGTTTTGTCGCTGCCAATCGGCTTCGCTCACCTGACCTGTCATTACCATTGAGAGCATCTCGCGCTCGTGGATGACTTCACCTGCGAAGTTAAAGCAGCGGCCAAGCTCGAACAGGTTCACATTCCTGGTTCCGTGGTTGAAATTGTGCTGTACAGCGTCAAGCAGTCCTGGCAACAGGCTGGTTCGCATCTGATCCAGATTTTCGATGATTGGATTCAAAAGAGTGATTGTCTGCGTATCGGCATCGCGGAACAATGCATCCTTGCTGCTGTCATAGAAGCTGAAAGAGATCGCTTCATTGAAACCCAGAGTCGTCAGGGTATCCCTAATAGATCTTCTTTGCGATTCGCCCGGAGTGTAACCGCCGCTGCCACCCCAGCCCGGCAAAGTGGTCTTTATCTTGTCGTAGCCGAAATGACGAGCGACCTCTTCAATCAGGTCCTCTTCGCAACTAATGTCGATGCGAAACGATGGCGGCATCACCAGCCATTCCGTACTGTGGAGCAACGGCTCGACGTGAAAATCGAGAGCGCTGATAATGTGCTCAACCTCTTTCGGAGCAACCTGAAGACCTGTAAGCTCTTCTATCCTGCGATAGCGAAGCTTTACTGGCTGGCGTTCGAATGGCTCAGGATAATTGTCGACTGCTCCACGAACAACGGTTCCACCCGCCAGCTGCTGAATCAACTGGATGCAGCGATCGGCGGCGAAAGGCGGCAGGTTGTAATCGGTTCCGCGCTCAAAACGATAAGAGGCTTCAGTCGGCAGATTCAGTTGTTTGGCGGTACGGCGGACGTTAGCCCTCTCAAAGAAAGCAGCCTCCAAGAGAACATCAACAGTATCGTCGGTGATCTCGCTGTCGAGTCCACCCATTACGCCGCCAAGCGCGATGGCTTTTTCAGCGTCGGCAATCACCAGCACGTTTGGCGTCAACCGGTGCTCGACGCCGTTAAGGGTCGTCAACATTTCACCATCACGCGCGTTGCGGACGATGATCTTATGTCCCGCAAGTCTGTTGAAATCGAAAGCATGAGTCGGCTGACCCAACTCGAACATCACGTAATTCGTAATATCTGCAATGTTGTTAATGCTTCTCTGGCCTAAGACTTCTAATCGTTTGACCAGCCACGAGGGCGAAGGCCCGATCTTGACGCCGCGAATCACGCGAGCGGCGTATCGTGGACACCACTCGGGATTCAATATCTCCACCGATGTGATTTCGCTTATGTCAGTATCGCTCTGCTCGAACTCCGGAACAGGTAATTTCAGTGGAGAACGGAATATTGCGGCGAGTTCGCGTGCTACTCCAAGGTGACTCAGACAATCCGGCCGATTCGATGTTAAATCGATCTCGAGTGCATAATCGTCGCCAACCTGTTCAATCGTATCGACTGCCAGACCGACCATGGTCAGCTTTTCGGCCAGTTCTCTGGCCGTAACTTCGAAATCAACAAATTCACGCAACCAGCTATAGCTAACTCTCATTTTTTACGAAGTTCCTGTCGAGCCGAAACCGCCGCTGCCGCGCCCGGTATTGCTCAGCTCCTCGCTCTCTTCAATTTCAAAATCACCGATGCGCTCAAATATTATCTGGGCAAAACGCATCCCGCGCTCGATAACAAATTCTGTGTCGTTCAGGTTGTAGACCAGAACCCTGACTTCGCCGCGATAGTCCGAATCAATAACTCCGCTGCCGCAGTGCAAATGATGTTTGAAGGCCAGTCCACTGCGTTCAACTATGCGACCGTAAAACCCAGGTGGAATCTCAAAGGCCAATCCAGTTGGCACCACAGCGTTGCCGACCTGAACTGCTTTATCGGCAGTCAAAGAACTCCCGGGCACCTTCACAGTTTCTGCTGCGAACAGATCATACCCTGCAGCATGCTCAGAGCCACGGCGCGGCGCCGTGGCGGTCGGTGATAAACGCTGTATTCGAACTTTGGGCGAGCTCATGCAAATTGCTCCAGGAAACGAACATCGTTTTGAAAGAGCAATCTGATGTCATCGATGTTGTACATCAGCGCCGCCATGCGGTCGATTCCGAATCCAAAAGCGAATCCCGAGAATTCGTCAGGATCGACTCCCGCCATTTCCAGCACGCGCGGATGCACCATTCCAGAGCCACCCATTTCGATCCATCCGGACATCTTGCAAGTCCTGCAACCGCTGCCGCGACACACGAAACACGAATAATCGGCTTCAGCGCCGGGTTCAACGAATGGAAAATAACTCGGCCGAAACCTGGTTTTAAGATCGGGGCCAAAAAGCTGATGAACGAACTCGCTGATAGTTCCTTTCAGATCAGCCATCGTAATGCCGTGACCGACAACGAGAGCTTCCAATTGATAGAACATTGGGTTGTGAGTCGGGTCGGGAGTGTCACGACGGAATACTCGTCCAGGTCCAATTACACGTAGAGGCGGTTTGCGCCTTTCCAAAGCTCTGATCTGAATCGTGGAAGTCTGTGACCGCAGTGCAAGCTCGCTGCTGATGAACAAGGTATCCGACGATTCACGCGCGGGATGACCTTCAGGAATGTTCAGAGCATCGAAATTGTAATAGTTGGTCTCAATCTCCGGTCCGTCTTCGACGCTGTACCCCATCGCGACGAAGATATCCTCAATTCGCTGTCGAATTAATGTAATCGGATGCAGATGTCCGAGCTTTGGCTTTCGGCCGGGAAGCGTAATGTCAATCGACTCTCGTTTAAGTCTTTCTGTCTCCGCGCGAGCATCAAGCTCAGCCCGAGCTCGGTCAAGCTCCGACTCGACCAGAGCTTTCAACGTATTGGCATCTTGACCGAATCCCGCGCGCTGTTCCGGTGGCAGCTTTCCGGTCAGCTTCATTGCTTGTGTTAGCAATCCATTCTTGCGCGAAAGATACTTGTCGCGCATTGCGCTCCACGAATCAATCGAATCTATCAGCAGGACGTCCTGTTCGAATTGGGTTTTTATCTTCGCCAGATTTTCTTGCATCTATTTGGTTGGTTATCGGGCCATTAAAACCAACCACAGAGCCACAGAGACACAGAGTTTTTCTCGTTGGCAAACTCTGTGTCTCTGTGTCCCTGTGGTGAATTCATTAAATTACGAACTATGCAAATAAGCGGCAAGCACCTTTAATCAGTGCGTGCCGCTTATGTTTTGTAATCAGTTTTTCAGGCAGCGGCTGGCGCAGATTCCAGAGCTTTCTTCACATTGTTCGTCAACTCTGTAAATGCTGCTGCGTCGTTTACCGCCAGATCGGCCAGAACTTTTCGATCCAGATCGACTCCGGCCAATTTCAAGCCGCGCATGAATTGACTGTAGCTGAGGCCGTTTTCCCTGGCTGCCGCGTTGATGCGGACAATCCACAAACGACGAAAATCGCGTTTCTTCAACTTGCGACCGACATAGGCGAACTTCAGACCGCGTTGAACGGATTCTCTCGCCTGTCGATAAAGCTTGCTCTTGGTTGCACGATAGCCTTTGGCAAGGCTTAATATCTTCTTGCGCTTTGCAACTCGCTTATTTCCACGTTTTGCACGAGGCATAATAACTCCTTTTTTATAAAATCTCTTTCAGCAGGGAAAGGCAGAGCCGTTCGTTTACCAATCGCCAGTCGGGCTATCCCTGCGGCTTAATTTATTAATCTCTGCCGTAGGGAAGCATCTGCTTCACACGACCTTCGTCATTCGGGGAAATGATCACATCGATGTCCAGAAGACGCTTTCTCTTCGTGGTCTTTTTAGTCAGGATGTGACGCGCGTGCGAATGACCGCGTTTGACTTTCCCGGTCGCGGTCGTGCGGAAACGCTTGGCAGCGCCGCGATGGGTTTTAAGTTTTGGCATTTAAATACTCCTTTCAAAATAGGGCGGGCGAAAAAACTATGATTCCGTCGGTGCCTGTTGTTTTTCGCCGGACTGCTGCGGTTTGTGATCGCCGCTCGGTTTCTTTGGCTTTTCAACCTTCTTCGGCGTGAATATGGTGAACATATTCATGCCTTCCAGCTTCGGTCGAACTTCAACTAGTCCGACGTCGGCCAAATCCGTTTCAAGTTTGTTCAGCAGTTGAAAACCCAATTCCTTGTGCGTAATTTCGCGACCACGGAAATTGACGGTCGCCTTTACTTTGTCGCCATCCTGCAGCATTCGATGAGCATTGTTCTTCTTGAACTCGTAGTCGTGCTCATCCGTAGCCGGGCGGAATTTGATCTCCTTGACGACAATCGTGGTCTGTTTCTTTTTCGCCTCGTGCTGCTTTTTCTTCTGCTCGTACTGGTATTTGCCAAAGTTAATGATGCGACAAACAGGCGGCTGCGCCTGCGGCGCAATTTCAACCAGATCCAGACCGCGTTCGCGCGCAATCTGCAGCGCCTCCTGCGGACGCATGACTCCCAGTTGTTTGCCTTCGTCATCTATTACGCGAATTTCAGGGACCCTGATGCGCTCGTTCACGCGCACAGAGATTTTGGGCTCGTCGCGGCGTTGTGGCCGGCGACCTCGGAAAAATCCACTGCCGATAAACTCACCTCCTAGTTGGGCAGGACGTTAAATCCCTGCCATACCCACTCCAGTGACCTGTTCGTTCCGCGCTATTTACGTCTAACAGATCACAACTCTGCCGATCGCTCGTCGACCAGATGCTTCAGATGGCCGGCAAACTCTTCGACTGATACTGAACCCGTATCACCCTGGACACGGTTACGCACCGCCACTTTGCCTTCTTCCATTTCGCGGTCACCGACGACCAGCATAAACGGAATGCGCTGTAACTGCGCGTTGCGAATCTTTGCGCCGATCTTTTCGCTGCGGAAATCGGCTTCAGCTCGGAAGCCTTTTCTTCTCAGATCGTCGCGGACCTTTTGCGCATAATCGCTTTGACGATCCGTGATCGGCAATACTATCGCCTGTACCGGCGAAAGCCAAACAGGGAATTTGCCTTCGTAGTGTTCGATCAGGATTCCGAAGAATCGCTCCATCGAACCCAGCAGCGCCCTGTGAATCATAATCGGCCGATGCGGCTGACCGTCTTCGCCGATGTATTCAAGACCGAACCGCTCTGGCAAATTAAAGTCGAACTGTACCGTCGTCAATTGCCACAGTCGACCGATAGCATCGACAACTTTAATATCGATTTTTGGACCGTAAAACGCAGCTTCACCTTCCATGCGTTCATACGAAAGACCCCTTCGGTTCAAAGCCGTCACCAGAGAAGCCTCTGCTCGTTCCCAGTCTTCGTCGCGACCCATGTATTTGCTCTTATTATTGGGATCGCGGACTGATAGCTCGATCTTGTAATTTTCGAACCCGAACGTGCGATAAACGCTCTCGGCGAAATCAACGCAATCGATAATTTCCTGCTCGACCGTCTCAGGCGTGCAGAACAGGTGCGCATCGTCCTGCGTAAAGGCGCGAACTCGCATCAAGCCCATCAGCGTGCCTGATAACTCCCCGCGATAGCACGTACCGAATTCACCATAACGCAACGGCAAATCGCGGTAGCTGCGCTGTTGCGACCGGTAGATGCCGATGTGAAACGGACAATTCATCGGCTTGATTCGATATTCCTGATCCTCGAGCTTCATCGGCGAGAACATCGAATCGGCGTAATTCTCTTCGTGGCCAGAGATCGTCCATAAATGCCGCCTGGCGATATGCGGCGTGAAGACCAATCCGTAACCGTGTTTCGTCAATTCCGTTCGCAGATAATCTTCTATCTCTTTTCGGATGACTCCGCCTTTCGGATGCCACAGCACTAAGCCTTGGCCGAAGTCCTCCTGAATCGAGAAGAGGTCGAGTTCCTTACCCAATTTACGATGATCGCGTTTGGCCGCTTCTTCGCGTTGTTTCAGGAAAGCATCCAGCTCTTCCTGCGAAAAGAACGACGTCCCATAGATGCGCTGCATCTGCGGTCGCTGGTTATCGCCGAGCCAATATGCACCCGCGAGCGACAGCAGTTTGAACGCTTTAATCTTGCTCGTCGACGGAACGTGAGGTCCAAGGCAAAAATCGACGAAGTGCGGTCCGAGCGTGTAACACGAAACCGTATCGCCGCCTTTGTCCGCTATCAGCTCGCACTTCAACTCTTCGCCCATTTTGTCGAAGATTTGCAAAGCTTCGGCTTTTGGAATCTCTTTGCGTTCGTAGGGAAGATTGCGCTTCACAAGATCACGCATCTTCTTTTCAATCTTTTCTAAGTCCTCAGGCGTGAAACGCTCTTCACGCTCGAAATCGTAAAAGAATCCGCCTTTCGGATCGTTAAGCAGAGCCGGACCGATGCCGAGCTTCGTTCCTGGAAACAATTCCAGAACGGCTGCGGCCAGCAGATGCGCTGAAGAGTGGCGATAGACTTCCAACGCTTCATCACCCGATCCTGGCGTGATCGCTTCGACGTGCGCGCCTTTTGGAACAGGTCGACTGAGGTCGACGATTTCGCCGTCGACTTTCGCGGCGATAGCCTGTTTGGCAGCGTCTCTGTCCTGAGACTTCAGTACGTCGATGGCGCGCAAACCATCGGCGGACTGACTGGCGTTATTAGGTTCAATATTACTTGACATAATTCAACAATCCCTTTTGGCCCTTTGCTTAAGCTTTTTTGCTTAATGCGCTACACCGTCCTGCGATTGAATATCGCAAGACATTAAGCCTGCACCGCATCCGCAACTCAGCCACCTGCGGGATTGTTCCAAACTGGTCAGATTCTACGTCAGCGACTTTCGCCGCAAGTCTCTGCGCGGATGAATTATTGTTTGAGAAGGGAATCAGGACACCGAGCAAACTACTCGATGCCCACGGTAGTGACCGTGGCCTCGAATGCTCGAATAAACCCGAATCGTCTCATCATCATCTCCGCGCCCGCTTTTCGCCTCACACCATATTGCCGAAGGGCAGCAGGCGGACGATCAAGCGAAAGTGCTTCTGGAGCTGGCGTAAAATTTGTCAACTACAACAGATAATTAAAGCAAAATCTTCAACGATCTGCCACTTCAAATGGTAGGCGCGTGCGGATTTGAACCGCAGACCCCTACCGTGTCAAGGTAGTGCTCTACCCCTGAGCTACGCGCCTATAAACGAACAAAATCGTTCAAAAAACGAACCGTTACTATAAACAAGCGACCGATAAGTGTCAAGCTTCGCAACGAGCTAGGAAGGTGCACCAGGCTGCCGCCCGTCACGATGATGGAGTATCGCCAACCCACACATTCAATACCTCTACATCTCTGTTTGGTTTGAGAATACCAGGTTGGGCGCGATCAGCAGTCTACCTTAACCGTGACATCAGTCAGCCAAATTCCGACCGAGAGAACCATGTCACACCCAGGTGTCACAGCGGTACCTACAGAAAACAAAGAGCTTAATGAACTGTGACACCAGTGACACCATCTTGCAGGATTTCCTGCCAGCAAGGTAATTGTGCTGTCCTGGCCGGTGAATCCTGAACAGCAACTCGTTCATAGGAGACGGGAAGTTGTGACGCCAGTTGGCCACAATCACAGCATTAGTCTTTCCATATAAAGGATTTAACTTGCCTGTGACAGCGTGACACCAGTTGGCCGAATTCCCTCCCATCCCGGGGTCCCATGGGCGCCAAAAGCAGCTAAGTCCCTGAAATCAGGCTATACGTATCTAGACATAATTTACCGAGGTCGAAAAATCCGCAGCCGCGATTCCGCCACAAGCCTAACCGAATGAACAAGTTGCGGCCGTGTGACTGGTGTGACACATGATGGCCAAATACTGAAGTCTCAAGGGATACCTTGCAGCACGGGTCTGTTACTGTGCAGGGTATTGATCTGGGTTTATTGGGGAAATGGACCAAATGCGGGAGTAACGATGCCCGCCTACATTTATTATATGCGGTTGATCTCTCACACCAGCCCGAACTTTTCATCAAACTCGTCGCAATCGGTGAGCGCTTGTCCAACCTGCTCTCGGGTCGGTCGGTTAACGAACATATTTTGAATGCTTACCGCAGGATCATCTTTGTCATGAACAGACGCAGTGTAATAAGGCATCTGCCCCAGAACGGAGGTGTGAATAATGCGAAAAACGAATGTCCTGCCCTCTATCTGTTCCTCCCAGGTATCCACTTCATCCGAAGTTGATTGCGAAACGAACATCTGTTTTCTGGGCATCTTTTCCTCCAAGGGGACTTTAGCGTTCATCCTGATTGCTTTGAGTATGCCCGAAGATTCGACAAAGTGCCAAGATCGAGAACCTCCCGGCTTCAGGGGCGTTTTATAAAACGGCTCCTATTTGGCGTTCGATCTTTTCCCGATAATAGCCGATGAGGGTGTTATGCAAAAGAAAGTATTTTGGGGTAGTTTCTTCATCATGTCCGCTATCGCGGATTTCAACCTGCCGCTGATTTGGGGATTATTGGCTACGATTCCAATTGGGTTCGCGTCCTGGTGGATTACCTATCGCACTGGCTGGTTCGATTGACTTCTATGTTAGTTGCCAGAGGATAAGAAGTTTTTCTCGCTATGTTCCAAGCTGAAAGCTCAGCCCGGAAAAGAATTTTATCATATAATCGATTATACCTGTGTCGCTAAGTCTATCTGAGAATTGTCAGGACAAAGGAGAGATGACAGACCCATGCCGATAAAACTCTGTACGTCACTACTCGTTTTAGCTTGTTCCCTCCTTATTCTTAAACAATCATTCGCAACCTTGGAACGTCCCTCAAAACAACAGATTGACAAAAATGATGCAGGAAAATCCCAGATTGAAAGCCCAGTGTCCGCAAAGACTCGGGATTGCAGTCCTACTGAAGAGAAATGGTGGAATGAACTGCGCGACCAGGGATTGCAGATCCGCAGACTGCAATCAGAAGAAGGTCCGCTTAATTCCGAGCTATACAACCGCCAACAAGGTCACACAGGGTCGACAGATGAAGCAAAACAACTGCAGTCAAAAGTCGACGCTATCGAAAAAGATTTGGAGCAACATAAAACCGGTTTTCGCAACTTACTGAAAATCGGGGCCGAGAAAAACTACAACGTACCTATCGGCGACCAGCGGTTGACTTTGATTTGGCAAGCCCGACCAAACTACACAGAGCAGGCGAGAATCAATAATATAACAGGCGCCGTTTCGGTTATGGCCGCTTTTGAAGCGAACGGAAATGTTAGCCATTGCAAAGTGATTCAGGGCCTTGGGTTTGGTTTGGACGAAAACGCAGTTGACGCGCTCCAAAGAGTTCTTTTTCTTCCTGAGATTCAAAATGGTCATTTCGTCTCCGTGTTTCACCGAGTTAAATTAAATTTCGTGTTGATGTAACGTCTGTCTTCCCAAAGCGCGTATTTAACGGCCGGCGCAATCGGGGACGATTACGCTACTACAGAGCCACACCACGAACGCTGTCGCAAGTATGATATTATTGAACGCTGAAAACAATCATAGGATTGCAAAAGCTATGAACGATGAACAGTTGCTTGAAAGAATTATCGTGGATCCAAAAATAATGGCCGGCAAGCCAGTCATTAAAGGGACTCGCCTGACCGTAGAGTATATTCTCAATCTGCTGGCGCACGGCGCGTCAACGACTGAAATAATCGAAGAGTACGACGGGCTCAAAGCCGAAGATATTCAGTCCTGTTTGCTTTTCGCCACCAGATCACTGGGCGACACTACCTTCATGCCGCTTTCTACAGAAACTCGTTAAATGCGCTTTTTGGTTGACGAATGTACAGGTCCAAGGGTCGCGCAATGGTTGAGTTCGCAAGGCCATGAGGTGTTTTCGATTTACGATGATTTACGTGGCGCGACCGATGAAGAAATCATCAAAATGGCATTCTCGGAAAATCGCATCCTGATCACAAATGATAAAGATTTTGGTGAAAAGGTTTACCGGGAGCAATTCCCCCATCGCGGAGTAGTGTTCCTTCGACTTTCAGACGAACGCGCGTCAAACAAGATCGAAGTGTTGTCGAGACTGCTTGAACAATACGCCGATCAATTGTCAGACAACTTTGTTGTAGTCACTCAAACACGAGCCCGCTTTGCCCGCAGTTCGATGTGATCTCCTGTTTATATTTGCGGCGTAGCTGCAATAGAAATGACACATCGTCACGGTTAGCCGGCTTACCGCCTAATTCGATACCTCAGCCCTTACTTCTCTTCTTGCCACTTCACAACGTCCTGTAGGACAATAGCCCGCGACACTAAGAGGTGATAAATGGGATCATCAATGCTGCAGCGTTTCAAATCCATGGTCAGCGAACTTCAGTCCAATCCTGCCATAGAGCTGACTCAATCTACTTTTAAGCCACCCGCTACTGCAGGGGAGCTCGACCAGGCCAGGGAAACATTTAAGCTCACACCGGCGATGGTCGATTTCTATAGCGAGTGCAACGGCATCACTATTAAATGGGAACGCGCGACCGGAAAGGAAATTCCGGAAGGAGGTCTGGCCGCTGGCTCTATCGATTTGCGGCCCGTTCAGGAAGTATTCGGCGACTGGGAAGATGAAATCTACACCGACGAAGATGATCAGTACGCCCCACTCCATCCGGTCGATTTTTTTGTGCCAGAGGCCTGCGCGGCGCTCTACCTGGACGGCTCACCCGATCCCGAGGTTTATTATCATTATCTCGGCGAAGACATGCGTCGGATGGGCGTGAATTTTGAGGGGTATCTCGAGCTGCTGTTGAAATCACGCGGATTCTGGTACTGGCAGCGAGCGGTGGCAAAGCCGCCAAATACCAAACGCGGGTTGATGATTTCGATCGAAGAGCAGAATTTCCGAAAGGTAATGCCCGAGCTGTTTCCCGATTTCCGCGACTCGGATTTTAAAAAGCTTTCGTAGTCCTGAGTGCGCCGCGAATCCTACAGGTCCATCGATTCGTCGTCAGAATCATTCCGCCGCTGTTGCGTTTGCGTTTGAAACTGATTGTTACCCGTATTTTGCTGCTGAATCTGCGGGAGCAGGTGGATGATCGTTTGCTGGTTCATCTGAAACGGGTTATTGACCATCTGTTGCTGCTGCGGATATTGATAGTAATTCTGTTGCATCTGGAACTGATATGGATAGTTCGTCGTATGTTGCTGCTGATACGGATTGTGGACTGTGTACTGTTGCGTCTGGAACTGGTTATTAACTGTGGGTTGCTGCTGCTGGACTGGATTGATCCTCGGCTGTTGCCACGGATAGTGCCGCTTTGCGTTGCTCAACATCTCATTCAATTTAACATTCACCTGATAGTAAGTCATTAAATCGACCGAACTGTCGAAGTTGCCCAGTTCCATTTTGCTTTTTACGTGGTGATATAACCCGTTGATAAACTTGTCTGACTGCTGTCGGTATTCCTCCAGGGCCTGCTGACTCAGTTGTTGTCCGGACTTAACATCTGATACCGCCTGCTGCAGGTCTGACCAGAACTTGTATCTTATCTTTGCCTGGACGTCTCGTAGCTGCCGATCTTCATCTTCCTTCTTTTGCCGCTGCAATCTCAGCGCCTCTTGTCTCTTGCGCTCCTCCTCTTCTCGGCGGTTTTTCTCTTCCTGCTCGCGACGCCAGCGTTCGGCTTGTTCCTGTAGTTCCTGTGTTCTCGTTTTTGTTAACGGGGCGAACTTTATTCCCGTAAGGCACCATCCATGCTTTCGCTGAACGGCCTGTTCGACTTTTGGCCATAGATTGTCGAATGCCTGAGCCTGGTTTAGCTGCATGTAACGGGTCAGGTCAAAATAAAGGAAAGAAGTCGAGTTGGTATAAGTGCCTGCGTTGCCGAAAAGTTTCAGTACGCTAATGTCGATGCCTAACCAGTTAGCGAATTGTGCCAGTTTTGGCTGATTATTTAAGTTAATCTGTATCGTGCTTAAACTGATTTCGTATCTCTTTATTGCGGTTGTCCCATTAGGCGCCCATCCCGGATAAATACGCAAAGCTGTACCCGCCGTTTTATTCAGCGCTGTCTGAAGACCGCCCCAGGTTGCATTCAGATCGCCCTGAGGGTCGTTTGAACCGCCCCCACGTACGGTAACCATGTCGTACAACAAGTCATACAAATCCTGCACAGTGGCGATCTGATTTCTACTGGTATAGATATAGTTCTGGTTTTCAACTATTCGCTTTGCCAGCCATGAATTGATTGAAAAAGTCCCGGTCAGGGTTTGTTCGCTGCAATCGGTCATTGGAACTTCAACGAATCCCGGGGTCACTGATGGAGCAGGTATATTCAATGTGACCGTGCTCTTGTTTGAAGATCTCCAGCCACCATTCTTGTAGTATTGAAACTCACCGCTGATTGTCTGCGGGAAGAATTGAAGCTGATTATCGCCGAGCTGCTGTGGGTTGCTGACCACATTAGCGTGGTAGGCGACTTGCACCTCAAAAGCTACAAAATAATTATCGGCGTAATATTTGGCCGCTTCTTCAAAATCGCGCCATAGTTTTCCGGTATTGTAAATGCCCAGCGTGGGCACCAGGTTTAAGACAGTATTGCCTGGTCCGCCCAGCTCCTCATTCAACAAATGAAATCGAACCCAGCCTCTATGCGGCTTAAACGGTTTGTTCGGCTTCTGTAGAGCTACATGATTAGCGTAATCCCAGCCGAGTGGATCAACCGATGGCGGGGATCCCTGGTATGCATTGTTAGGATCGAGGATTGCCTCAACGCGACCGGCTCTTTGCTTTTGATTACCGGACATATCCTGAAATTGCCCGGAGTGAATGAAATTCCGCGACCTGTTTAATGGAGGGTTCGGCAATGCCATCGTCATCCGTTGAATCACCGACGGCATCAAGACAGAATTGCGGATTCTGCCTTTACTCAGAATAGATCTCACCAGGGCAGCGTGCGCTTGTTTGCGCTGGATCGCTTTGGCAAATTGCTGCAGTTTGATTTTCGGCAAAGAGACTGCTGGTTTCATTTGCGCCGGATTGCCCGTTCTGTGCGGTATTGGTTTATATACCGGAGGCGCTGCGGGCGGTGTTCGCATCTGTGCCGTCGCGATCGCCGGCCGCGGTGCTTTTGGCATTTTGGCCTGCACGGCAGCGCGCGAGAGCGTCACATTCGCCGGAGGAGGCGGCGCGGGATGCGGTCTGCTTGCCGCCGGTCGGCCGGATTTAGGCTGCGCGACGCCGGCGAATTTCTGATTAATGTTCTGTATAACCTTTGGTTTAGTCTCTGGAACAAAACGAGGAGGAGCGACGGGCTCCTTCATCTTTGGCAAAACCAAAGCGCTTGTGCGAGCTGTCGCCGGTCTGTGTCCGGCCGGATTTGCCCCCGGCCTGTTATTTAAAACTGTCCTCGGCTGAACCTGCGGAGCAGCCGGTTGATTCTTAACTTGTGAAGCCTGGGGATAACTTCTAACCAGTGGAGCATTTCGGTTCGGCAGAGCAGATTTGTTCAGGGATTTACCGTTTGATTGCGATCCGGAAGCGCCGAAAGGGAACTGCTTTGGCTTTTGCATAGTCTAAACTGCTAATCTGCGCGAAATCTAAAAAATAAGTGAGTAACAGAACAAGATACGAAGACGGCTGCGCGAGGATTATCCGACTAATCGTCAATGTTTTCAAGCAATGCCAAGGCGGCTGGCGAGTTGATAAAAGTAAATGACGGATGGTTCGACTCCGTCTCGAAAATAAATGCGCCAATATGGTTTGTGACTGCAAAGCGAAGCAGCCGAGCCGCCGAGGATGGCTTCCAATGATATCAAATACATCGAAACCATCATTGATTTTCTTCTTGTCAGCTGGAACACTATCTTAACTGTCCGTGAGCAGGAAAGGAGCCAAGAATGAAATTTAGACTTGGCAGCATATTCCTTTGCGCTGTAGCGCTCGTCACGGTTTTCTCCCGCCTGACAAATGAAGGCAATGCTGGCAACTTAACCGTAAACACTATGACCGCCAAGGAAAACAGCACGAAAAACGAAGCCGAAATCCGGGAATTGGTAGATGGTTTTGTAAAAGCGATACGCGCCAGAGACATTAACGGAGTCATGTCTGTTTTTGCCCCTGATGTCGTTTCATTCGACCTGGGTCCGCCGCTGCAACACGGAGGCGGCCAAGAGTTTACAAAGCGCTGGCAAGAGCTCTTCGAGTCGTACCAGGGCCCGATTGACTACGAGGTTCACAATCTGAGCATCACTGCTGGCGATGACGTGGCATTCAGCCATAGTCTTAACAGGATAGGTGGAACAATAAAGAATGGTCAAAAGACTGATCGATGGCTGCGTTGGACCGCCTGCTACCGCAAGACTGATGGCAAGTGGCTGGTTGTCCACGAACAGGTTTCTGTTCCTGTTGACGTGAAAAACGGTAAGGCAATACTGGATTTAAAGCCGTAAACCGCTGGCCGCGATTGTTCATCCCGGAGAGATTCAGTCCCGCTTTGCTTTTCGCTGACAGATCACGCAACGCTTTGCGATTACGATAACCAGTTGAAATCGAGACCAGCAAACTTCCTGAGTTTCTGAAGCTGCTGGTTTCGTGTTGCAACCAACCAACCAGGCATTCCTGCATTCCTGCCCGCCCGGGATCAAATAAGACAAGGGCGAGCTCCTCTTCATCCATGAGAATACTAGCTTCCAGCGCATACCGGCCAGGTAAATACCCTATTTTTACCTGAATTCGTGACCATTGTTACAAAATGACCATTAACGCCCTAACGATTGTTATTTTTATTCCGATAGTCACGGTGATGCTGATTGTTGGCTCCTTTGAGAGGTGGGATGGATTGCGATGATGTTTCTCAGGCAAAATCCAGGATTTAGTCAAATTCCCGAATCACGCCTGGCTGTTCTTCTCTAATCGAGTGTTAGCCGTTGCTTTCAAATGCATCAGCAAGGGCGAGGATCGATTAGTTGAGGATCGCTCAGTTTAGAGCAAGCCAAAATACTAACAAGAGGCAATGTCAGACCTCCAGGTTTCCCGTCGGTGGAGGCCGTGGGTAGCAACTGTGCGCATGTCAATGGTTGCACGTAAGGGCACAGTTCGAGACAGATCGGTAAATCATGCCTTTACAGGGTTTTTGGAGCTTCCCCTGTAACGAAGGTCTCAGAAGTTAATTGAAAATTCAGTTGTCACTATGGAGCAAAATTATGATCTCCCCTGGCTTGCGTCGGTTAGCAATCACCTGTTACTCGCGCTTTGCGGTATCGTGTCGTTGCTGCGTAGGATATGTTATTGCCGTGCTTTTGTGCTTAGCAATAGCTGGCTCAATTATAGCTATAGCTAATGTTAAGGACGCCCAAAGTTCCGGCAGGACGATCCTGTTTATCGATTCCGGAATCGACAATTTCCAGGTTTTGGCCAAAGGCGCTGCGCCCGGTACGGAAACTGTTTTGCTCGATAATCGACGCGATGGCTTGCAACAGATTGCCGAGTATCTAAAGCAGCCGCGCAATGACAATCGAAGGATTTCTTCTCTGCAGATCGTCTCTCACGGAGAAATTGGCCATATTCAGATCGGCAATACCGTCCTGTCGGCGCAGAACATAGATCGGTACGATTCAGATTGGAAAACGATCCGATCGGCGCTCACGCCCGATTCCGACATACTGTTGTTCGGTTGTAATGTAGCGGGCGGAAAATCCGGAATAGCTTTTATCAAACGGATAGCCGTGCTAACGGGCGCTAATGTAGCGGCTTCGACAAACCTCACCGGCAACGCAGCACGCGGCGCAGATTGGACACTTGAAGCCACGATCGGACGCATCCGCAGCAAGACAGCGCTTTCCGGCCGCGCCCGAGAAGAGTTCGATGGGGTGCTACAGGTTACATTCTCTTCGGGTGATATTGCGTTACCAGACCAGGCCAGCTCTCAGGCAACGGCGGCGGTATACAAGGTTGCTCCCAGCACCGGTAACCGTACAGTGGCGACTGGCAATGGTGTCGGCACGGGCGGCAGCACTACAATTAGTCTGCCGCTCGGCACTGCCATTTCTACCAGTGGAGTCCTCTATTATCTGGACAAGCTTTCGTCCACGCCGGTCATTGTTCAAGTAGACCCCAGCACAGGCAATCGCACTGTGATTACCGGCAATGGGACCGGCAGCGGCCCAGCCTTTACCACTAATGTAACGAAGATAGTTTGGGACCCATCGACCGGCACTATTCTTGTGGCTGATGCCGGAACGACCAGCGGGGCTTCATCCAACTCAGCTATCCTGCGAGTCAACGTGTCCACCGGGGCCAGGACTATTGTGGCCAATAACAGCACAGGCAGTGGCGCTATACTGGGTAATGCCGGCGCGACTTCGGTCGGATTAGGAAAACTACATATCACCGTAAAACCGGACGGAACGATCTATGCTTTCAATGGTACATCGGTATATCAAGTGGACCCGGCTACCGGCAACCGCACGGTAATATCAGATAACACCGGCAGCCACGGGACCGGAACAAATTTCATCAGTACCCTCAATGACGTTGCCTGGAATCCGGCGACTGGATTGATAGTATTCACTGATGTCGGCAGCAGCTCAACCACTTGTAAGGTGGGAACCATAGACCCATCGACAGGTAATCGAACTACGCTTGTACTTGGCACGGGTGTAAAACCGACAGTCGACATTCCGCGAAGCGTTGCCGTAACCAGCAGTGGAACAATTTACGTGTTTGACAGTGGCAATGGCGGCTCAGGTGAAAACACGGTCATCTATTCTGTCAGCAGTGGCTCCGTATCAGTAGTCGCGAGCGCCACCGCCGCAATAATCAGAGGCACCGGTCCTTTTCCGAGTTCTACGTCACAGCAGTATCAAATATCGGTGTTCAATACCGCAACGGCGACTAAACTGGCCGTCACGCAGATCAATGGTGGCTCAAATCCCACAGTTGGTACGTCTTTCTCAGTAGTAATCCAGGCTCAGGATGGCAGCGGTACGGCAACGAACGTATTGTCGGATACCACAGTCTCTCTCAGCAAGGCCAGCGGGACCGGCACATTGGGAGGAACACTAACTGGAACCATTACTGCCGGAACAAACAGCGTTACGATAAGTGGCGTAACTTATAACAAGGGCGAATCCGGGGTTTCAATTACTGCTGCTCGAACGGGCGGCGACACATTAACATCCGGTACCAGTTCGACATTCGCCGTCAACTGGCAAACGATAACGGTAAATCCCAGTACGATAGCGCAGGCAAACGTCAACTCTCCATACACCCAGGGGTTCACGCAAACAGGAGGAATCGGAACAACCAACCTGAGTGAGTCCGGTGGGTTGCCGACGGGAGTGTCGTTCGACAGCGGCACCAATCAATTGACCGGTACACCTACCCAATCGGGCAGCTATCCTATCACTATAAGCGCTACGGACAGTAATGGCGCTCCTGGCTCAAGCAATTACACGTTACTCAGTTGCGATTTTGGTTTAACGACGAATAGTCAATCATTCCCGCTCAGCGGTGGCAACGGCGGTATCACGGTAACACCGACATCCGGCTCATGTACCTGGACGGCCAGCACGACAGATTCCTTCATAACTATAAACAGTGGAAGTTCTGGCACCGGCACAGGCGCCGTTACGTATTCAGTTAGTTCCAGCGGAGCTGATCGCGTAGGTCACATCACCATTGGGGGACAAACAGTAACCGTAAATCAGAATTCGACAACGGGCGTCAACTTGAGTTCTTTCAGCGCCGTAAATAACGGTGGCGTCGTGTCGTTGCAGTGGCAAACAGGTTTTGAAGTCGACAACCTTGGCTTTAATCTTTATCGTGAAACGGATGGTCAGCGAGTGAAAATCAACCCCTCGTTGATAGCAGGCTCTGCGCTGTTGGCAGGCAGCAACGTCAGAGTCGAGTCCGGCAACAGCTATTCCTGGCAGGACGATGTTACCAGCGCAAGCGCAAGTTATTGGCTCGAAGATGTAGACATCGATGGGACATCGACCTGGCATGGTCCGTTTGGAATCACCCAATCATCAACCGCAGCAAGACGATTGAATAGAGTGAAATCGGCGCTGCTCAACGACCTCAACGTCACCAGGGCTGAGACAACACCGAACTCTGCGGTTCTGCAACGAGAGTACCCGGCCGACTTCGCTGACAGCGCGGAAACCACGGCGGAGGCTCAGGTAGTAAGGAAAGGCCGTTCGCTGGCAATATCTTCGCAGGACTCTGAAACCTTGAAAAAGCAATGGGCGATTGCGGCCGGATCTGCGATTAAAATCGCTATTAATCAAACAGGCTGGTATCACCTGAATATGACCGATCTGATGGCGGCCGGTCTCAGTCCTGCCGCGAATCCGCAGACATTGCAGATGTATGTCGGCGGCAAGGAAATCCCAATCAAGATCAACCTCGCGAACCGGGCGATGCTGTCTGGGGGCGATTCCATAGAGTTCTATGGGTCTGCGCTTGATACTCCGACAACAAACACACAGGTCTACTGGCTTGTATCAGGATCTCAAACCGGCAAACGCATTGGTATCGCACAATCTCCTGCGACCTCCGCCGTCAACAACCAGAGCTCTTTCCAATACACCGTCGAAAGCAGGGAAAGGTCGATCTACTTCTCGAGCCTGCGCAACGGTGATGCTGAGAACTGGTTTGGCAAGGTTATTAACGCTTCGCCTGCGTCTGAGGTCATCACGATTCACGACAAAGACGTGACGTCCAATGGTCAGGCTCAGATTGAGTTTGCGCTGCAGGGCGTAACAGCAGGGCAGCATCAGGTGCTGGTGATGTTGAACGGTCAGCCGATCAGCACGGTCAATTTTAATGGGACTGATCATCAGGTGACTAAGATTTCGCTGCCCGAATCTTCACTGGAAGAAGGCGACAATAATGTAACGTTCACGGCGCAGAACAGCTCTGATGTATCGCTGTTTGATTACATCAAGGTTACCTATGCCCATACCTACTCTGCCGTGAACAACAACCTGTTTACTTCTGTGCCGGGTATGACGCCAGTTACCATTGGTGGTTTTACCTCAAATCGAATCAGAGTGATCGATGTCGCGATTCCCAGTCAGCCGGTGGAGATCGAAGGCACAATCACAGGAGGCAAGGGTAATTATTCGATCGGATTGGGACCAGCAAAGCAACGCGATCTGCTGATGTTTACTCCGGATCAGATGCTGCAGCCGGCTTCCATAACAGCTAATCAGCCATCTACACTCAACAAAGACAATAACCGAGCGAATTTCGTTGTAATTACCTATAAGGATTTCACTCAAAACATTCAGCCGTTCGTTGCCTTGAAACAGAGTCAGGGCTACAAGGTTGCCGTGGTAGATGTTGAGAATATCTACGATGAGTTCAGCTATGGCGTGCACACTCCACAGGCGCTCAAGGATTTCCTGGGCGGGACTTACACGCATTGGTCGACACAGCCGCAGTTTGTGATGCTGGCGGGCAGTGCTTCGCTGGATCCAAAGAACTACACAGGTGCTGGTTATCAGGATTTCATTCCGACCAAGCTGATAGACACCGCCAGCATGGAGACTGCATCGGACGATTGGTTGGTCGATTTTAACAACGATGGTCAGCCGCAGATATCAATTGGCAGATTGCCGGTGCGAACTGCGAGCGAGATGGCCACGGTCATCAGCAAGATCGTCAACTACGAGCAGACGGGAGTTGCGCAATCGGTACTGCTGGTTTCTGATCTGAGCGATGGGGTGGACTTCAACTCTGCCACCAGTCAGATCAAGGCGACTATTCCCGCTGGTTTTAATACCGTCAGCATTGTCAGAGGCCAGACGACTACTGACGCCAAGACAGAGCTGATGGCTCAACTGGCGCAGGGAGGAAAGATCGTCAATTACTCCGGTCACGGTTCTGTCTCTCTCTGGAGAGGCAACTTGTTAACGAGCGCTGACGTGCAGACGCTGACTAACCAGAAAGCATTGCCATTAGTGGTGATGATGACCTGCCTGAACGCTTATTTCCAGGACCCGCAGGCAACCAGTCTTGGTGAATCTCTGATAAAAGTAAACCAGGGCGGAGCGGTCTCGGTCTGGGCGTCGTCGGCAATGACTAATAACGGAGCGCAGACAATCATGGATCGCGAGCTGTTCAGACAGCTGTTTGGTAACCCAAATATCACGCTTGGTCAGGCTATCCGCGAAGCAAAGAAGATCACGACCGACAGCGATATTCGTCGAACGTGGATACTGTTTGGTGATCCAACGATGACCATCAAAATACAACGGTAAAGCACGATGATCGGTTCGTACTCCAGGTACGAAAAGTGTCTGAAATCGACTGAACGGGACTCGCGTATTGAGAGAGTGGCAAAAAACTGGTGCAGTGAAAAAACACTGTTCATGTGGAACAGCTTATCCACCGCCGGGTTTCACCCAGCGGTTTTTCCTAAACGCTCTTGACAATATCGCGAGGTCCCGCTTTAATACGTCCCTTCCGCCGGGAGAGGAAACCTGCCGGAATCAGCCGCCGAAAAGAAAATCGAAAGATTTTCAAAAAGGCAGTTGACAAAGATGTAACGGGATGTATAATCCCCGTTTGCCGCTAAACACCGGCAAAGCTCAAAAGCAACCCTTTGAAAGCATCTTGAATCTGACACTGAATGCGAATTCAGTGAGGGTCTTGCGGCTGAAAAAGCAAGCTGGAAGCTGAATTACAGTGTTTATCGATCTTTGAAAACTAGGTAGTGCGATATACGTCAAACAGAATTTGAGTGCGCTTTGGGCAACCAAAAGTTAAAGGTTGTTTGAAGCACTTGCTTAAAAGCAACCAGGATTATTACTGAGAGTTTGATCCTGGCTCAGAATCAACGCTGGCGGCATGCCTAACACATGCAAGTCGAACGCGAAAGGGTCCTTCGGGGCCTGAGTAGAGTGGCGTCCGGGTGAGTAACGCGTGGGTAATCTACCTTCGGGTGGGGAATAACTCAGGGAAACTTGAGCTAATACCGCATAACATCGAAAGATCAAAGCGGGGGATCGCAAGACCTCGCGCCTGAAGAGGAGCCCGCGTCTGATTAGCTAGTTGGTAGGGTAAAGGCCTACCAAGGCTACGATCAGTAGCTGGTCTGAGAGGACGGCCAGCCACATTGGCACTGAAACACGGGCCAAACTCCTACGGGAGGCAGCAGTGGGGAATTTTGGGCAATGGGCGCAAGCCTGACCCAGCAATGCCGCGTGAGCGATGAAGTCCTTCGGGATGTAAAGCTCGGAAGTAAGGAAAGAAAAGTTACAGGATAATACCCTGTAGCGCTGACGGTACCTTATCTAAGCCCCGGCTAACTACGTGCCAGCAGCCGCGGTAATACGTAGGGGGCAAGCGTTGTTCGGAATTACTGGGCGTAAAGCGCGCGTAGGCGGATTGGCAAGTCAGGTGTGAAAGCCCCGGGCTCAACTTGGGAACTGCATTTGATACTGCCAGACTAGAGTACGGAAGAGGTGACTGGAATTCCCAGTGTAGCGGTGAAATGCGTAGATATTGGGAGGAACACCAGATGCGAAGGCGGGTCACTGGGCCGATACTGACGCTGATGCGCGAAAGCCAGGGGAGCGAACGGGATTAGATACCCCGGTAGTCCTGGCCCTAAACGATGGATACTTGGTGTATGGGGTTTTAAGTCCCCGTGTGCCGGAGCTAACGCGTTAAGTATCCCGCCTGGGGAGTACGGTCGCAAGGCTGAAACTCAAAGGAATTGACGGGGACCCGCACAAGCGGTGGAGCATGTGGTTTAATTCGACGCAACGC
>Ga0070741_10003186_pt1 | contig 41410 bp, 63 predicted proteins | sample Coa_R1_4_FD_66440 | JGI IMG/M metagenome (GOLD analysis project Ga0070741, IMG submission 66440) | Surface soil microbial communities from Centralia Pennsylvania, which are recovering from an underground coalmine fire - Coalmine... | ecosystem: Environmental > Terrestrial > Soil > Unclassified ... | reverse complement strand
AGAACAGGAAGCGGTCACCGCAAAACCGGAAAGCGGTCACGCCCCTTCCCTTCCTAACCCTTCCCTTCCAAGTCAAAAACAAAAGCTTTGCGCTGAAGCGCCGAAAGCTAGGGGCTGTAGATTGCCGAAGGATTTCAAAGTCGAGCCACACCATCGGGCATTTGCAGCGAAAGAAAACCTGCCTAACCCAGACAGCGAAATTGATGCTTTTAGGGATCACTTTGCGTCTGCCCCTGGGAATAAAGGCGTGAAGTTAGATTGGCACGCAGCCTTTAGAAATTGGCTGCGGAGAGCGAAGCAGTATGGAGCGACAAATGGAAAGCAAACTACAAACATCAGGAACCAAAACAGCACTATCGAAAGTGTTCAAGCCGCACTCCGAAGAAATGCGGGATTGGATCATCGTGCAGTTAGGGTATCTGTCGATTCTGATGGACCGTCCGATGAGCGAAGAACGATTGACGCTATACGCCCAGGAACTCCAAGGCTTCAGTCAGCATCAGTTACAGACTGCCTGGAACCGTATAAAGCGTGAATGGAAAGCGGATCAATTTGGATTTCCGATGATTGCAGACATTATCGAGCGAACTAAGCCTGAGATTACCGAGAATCCCGACATCAAGGAATGGCAAGGGCCAACTTCCGAGGAATATCGCCAGAGAGCCGAACAGCAACCAGAGATGGCAAATTGGTGGAAACAGTTAAAGCAGCAAATCGCTCTAATTGGCCTCAGGAAGCGCGACGAGAAGAAAACCAAGCCTGAGGTATTCCAGAGAGCCAGCGAGCTTACAGACGCCGAATTAGACGCAAGGCGAGCACTTCTAAAGCAGCAGGCAGCCGAAGTAGCGGAGAGGATAAAACAGGCATGAATGCAGAAATAACAGATTTTCCAGATAGACGCTTCGTAAATGGCCGATCCCCGAACATGGAAGCGAAGGAAATTGCCCAATTGGTAATAGATGCGCCTATCGGCAAGAGCATAAAAATCGACATAAGCGGCCGAAACGACGCCAAGCGAATAGGAATTGCCGTGAAGTATCACGTCACGAAAGCCGGATGGAAGTTGATAACTCGGACGAACGGCATAGGACACTTATTCCTGATGAGAGGCAGCAAGATTGAGGGGTGAAACTGTGACAACAGAACAGGTGCTTACGAAAGCGTTAGAGCTGCTAGGACCGAATGGGGAGAATTGGGTCAAGGAGCAGCAGTACGGACCGTGCTATTGCATGGTTACTGCGGTACAGATTGCTGCAGGCCAAAGTCATGCCGCTTGCCTAAGCAAGATTCCAGCGTACGAATTGTTATGCATTGCCGCTGCTAGAGACTACGGAACGCTCGGAATGTGGAATGACCACGCTAGGCGTACATGGCCTGAAGTAAAGGCAGCGTTCGAGAGGGCGATTGAGTTGGCCCGACAGGAGCAGCAGTAAGTGAAGCGATTGCGACTTAAGCCATTGACCCGCTCTCAGGTGAATAACCTCATCCGAGAATGGCATCGGCATCACAAGCCAGTTCCGGGTTATCGGTTCGCAATTGGCGCAAAGGTTGGAGACGAGCTCGTAGGGGCAATCGTTGTAGGTCGTCCGGTCGCACAGATGACGGAGCAGTACGAAATTGCAGAAGCGACTCGATGCGTGACAAACGGTCATAAAAACGCTTGCTCGTTTCTGTACGCAGCAGCAGCGCGAGCAGCAGGCGCGATGGGATTCGAGAAGATTCAGACGTTCATCTTGGAGCATGAACCCGGAACGTCGCTAATCGCAGCAGGCTGGATATTTGACGGCATGACAGATGGCGGCGATTGGAATCGGCCAAGTCGAGGAAATCGGCGGACAGACCAACCGCAAGGCAAGAAACAGCGATGGGTAAAACATCTAGCCCGCGAATTAGCGAAACAGGAGAAGGCATGAGCACGGCAAATGTGTATTACGAGCCGGAACACTTCGGACTAGAGATGGTCGATAGTCTTGATGAAGCTCATTTGTCATATGAGTACAACACGTTGATTGTGCTCAAGCATAAGGATTCCGGGCGCGTATTTTCGGCTCAAGACTCAGGGTGCTCGTGTCCGACGCCATTCGAGGGATACGCGTTTCATGGGCCTGACGACACCAACCTCTCAGAGGTTACCCTACATAATTTTGCAGGATTCGAGTCCGAAGTCGCTCAATTCCCAGCCTTACAGCACGAGCGAGACGCAATGCTCGACAAGGTAAGGGCTGCTTTAAAAGTGCGAGCTGAGGCTGAAGGGAGACAAGCCGAGCCATGAGCCGTCCTATAGCAGCAGTGATCCGTAAGCTCGACGCGATTTATAGGCGGTTCCTGAAGCTCCGAGGCTATCAGCGTTGGATAGTCTTCACCTCCAGCAAGATGTGGGACCTGAGGGGAAAAGGCGAACCGCCGAAATTGGCCGATGAAACAGCAAGGGTTCGAATATCAATACTTAGACGCTAAATGACGGGGCGTATCCCATAAGCGAGAGGGTGAGTGAGATGAGTGAGCGAATGTCAAAAGATTGGACTCAGGCCGAAGCGAAGCTGAATGCCTTGCAGCTGCATCCTGATTGCTCCTATGCCGAAGTTCGGAACGGAATGGCCTTCCCGTTTGTGCTGACTTGGGTAATAGAACTCTGGCGAAACGAAGAGTGCTATCTATCTGGCGATCCGCCGAAGTACACAGAACAGAGTTATCCAGCGAGGGCCAGCGCGTGACTATCAGACCTCCAGTACGCCTAAAGCCTCCAAGGTCTCCACAGCCGAAAGAGGCCGACGTTCAGAGAGCGATTCTCGATTGGTTGGCCGCAGAGCGAATCTGGCACATCCGTTTGAATACGGGCGCAATGGCCGGAAGTCATAAGGGTAAGAGATGGTTCGTCCGATTCGGCAGGCCGGGGATGGCAGATATTTTGGCGATGCCTAGAAGAAAGGTCGTCCTGCCGCCCGGAGCTTACCAGCGTAAGTTACACAATCGTAGCGAAAAGCCGCTGACTGTTGATAATCCGATTGGGCTAGAGGCTTGGGTTCCATATCCGCTGTGGATTGAAGTCAAAGCGCCAAAAGGGAACTGGACACAAGATCAGCAGCAATTTGCGAATTGGGTAAGGGAAGAACAAATGTGCTACCTGCTCGCCCGTTCGCTCGAAGACGTAATTGCACTTCTGAAGTGAGGGGCGGGGATCGGATTACCAGCTATCTCGGGTATTGGAGGGTTTCAAGTGAGCCATTTAAAAAATGTTGTTGCACATGCCGAGTTGCTGCGAGATTCGGAAGAGTTACGGCGCATTCACTCTCTACTGGAAGACCGCGCCGGACTCGCCGAGCAGATTCGAATAGCAATCCACGAATGGGACAGAAACCTTGAGGTTCAGAAGAAATTCGCGCACTCAGAGTTCGTGGCGGATCGGATTACCAGCTATCTAAGACAGGAGAAAAAGTAGGTTGATCTGTTACCACGGAGGACCGATTACGCCGAACTCAGTAGCCATCTCGACTTGGCGAGGGCGTCACGCGATGGTTGGCTTTGCGCGCCCTGAACAAATCGGATTGGCTGCTGAAGTCTCGGCATCGTTCGCTCTGGACAATGGCGCGTTCTCCGTATGGAAGCAAGGGCTTAAACCGGATTGGGAAGGGTACATGGATTGGGTTCACGGCTGGAGCTATCATCCCGGCTTCGATTGGGCGATTATCCCTGATTCGATTGATGGAAACGAGTCCGAAAATGACGCCCTGATAGCGAAATACGCAAGCGATCACATCAACGTTCCGGTGTGGCACCTGCACGAATCTCCAGAACGACTAGGCCAGCTCGTAAATGCGTGGCCGCGTGTAGCTCTCGGAAGTTCCGGTAAATACTCCGATCCGGGCTCATCTGCATGGTGGGCCAGAATCACCGAAGTTGCTCCGATCCTGTTTGATGAACATGGTCGGCCAGTCTGCAAGATTCACGGCCTGCGCATGATGAACGCGAGCATTTTCTCGCACATCCCGTTTTCCTCAGTCGATTCAACCAACATCGCCCGTAATCATGATCGGGAGTCGGAGCGATATGGCATCAGCAATGAAGTAGCAGCCCAAATAATCAACAGCAGATTAGAGCAACATGCAGCAGCAGCAAGATGGTCGGGAAGCGCGGGAGTCAGAGAAAACATGGAACTCTTCGGCTGACCGCACACTACAAGGAGCGAAATGACCCGAGTTCTACTAATTAACGCAAGCCATCCGTCTTACAACTTAGGACTGGAGAAGGCTGCGAATTGGTGGAAGCGTCAAGGTGCGGAAGTAGTCCGCGATTCTGAGTACTCGCGCATGTTCGGCTTCGATGTGGTTTGGGTGTCCGCGATTTTCTCTTGGCATGTTCCGCGCCTAATTAAATTTGCCGAGGCAGCTTTGGCTGATGGGCGCACGGTCGAGGTTGGAGGGCCGGGAACCTTCGGAGTTCAGGAATACATCGTTAGCAGGCTTGGGATCGCGCCGAAGAGCACGCCGGATGCGAGATTCGAGCGCGAACCGGGGCAATACCTCATGGTGTTCTGGAGTCGCGGCTGTCCAGCCTATAACTGCACGCTCGGCTATCCGAAAGATGGGAGTAAGCCTGTCTGCTCCGTGCCGCTGATGGAAGGCCGCAAGTACACGCTCTATTCAGACATCATCCCTGCTCGGCTGATCGGAGATAACAATCTCTCTGCACTTCCGCGATCTCATCAGGAATTCATTGTTGAGCGCACGAAGGCAGCGAACTTTACCAGCGTCGATGCTAACAGCGGATTCGAGCCGCGCAGCATGAAGCCGTGGGTAATCGACATCTGGAAGAAGCTGCCGCTCGTAGCATGGCGATTCGCTTATGACGAAACCAGCGAACGCGCCGATGTGCTGAAGGTTATCGAGATGCTGGATGCCGCAGGAGTTTCGCGCCGAAAGCTGCATATCTACTGCCTCGCCGGGAATGAACCTGTCGAAGCCTGCGAACAGCGCGTGCGGGAAATCAATGAGTGGAAGGCCGTACCGATCGTGCAGAGACGCAGGCCGCTGGATTACATCGAAGGCCCACTGCCAACGCTCCATGACTGGACCGAGCAAAAACTCATTGACTTCCAACGATGGGGAAACCGGATCGGGAAAGGAAAACCGTTCAAGGAATACGTGCGCGGCATGAAGGACAAACCATATACAGGTGAGGAACTGTTCGCATGACCACACCCAGCTTTACCGCAACTCACCAGCTTCGGGCCGCGTCCTCGCTACAGGTAGGGAAGGAATCTTAGCTGTGAAGCGCATGTTGGATTTGTTTGCCGGCCGATTGGGATGGTCAAAGGCTTTCCTCGCGAGAGGCTGGGAAGTTACAGCCGTTGATCTCGTTGAGCCGCCAGAGATTCCCGCAGGAGTGACGTTTATCAATGCCGATGTGATGGATGTCGAGTACAGCCGGGAATTAGGCGAATGGATTCTGGTAGATGATCTCTCCGAAGGGTATCAACGACTTGGCAAATTCGATTTTGGAGCGGGAAGTTCGCCCTGTGAAGAGTTTGCCGTTTGGGGGATGCGACATTTTCATCCTAATCCGCAATTCCCAGAGGGTGGCGTGCGACTCTTCAATCACACTCGCTGCCAGTTCGAGAAATCGGGCATTCCGTATGTCATGGAGAATGTCAGAGCAGCTCGGCAGTTCGTCGGACCGTCAGAGCACCGCTGCGGGCCGTTCCATATTTGGGGAAAAGGCGTGCCACCGCTGATGCCGCAGGGGATTACCAAAGGCTTTGGCGCGTGGGATCGCAAATACATTTTGACAACCGGCAGCAGCAAGTCAAAACGCCGGAAGGAATTGAAGGCAAAGTGGGCCGAGATTCCACCTGAGCTCGCAAACTGTGTCGCAGAATACGCCGAATGGCTGGTAGACCATAAAGCCAGTGCCGGTGCGATTGCAGGCAGTAGCGGACACAGTGACGGCTAGGTAACGAGGAGATAAAAATGCGACTGAGAATGTTTGACTGGAATACGCCGTGGTTCTGGCTGACGATTTTCTATCAACGAGCTTACGGAAAGCCTGCATTTGAATTGTCCATCTGGCCTCCGAATCGCTGGAAAAAATGGTGGCTGAACGTATGGCAATGGGAAAAACGACCAAGTGAAACCGGCGCGTATGCACGAACCAGCGGCGATACAGACGGTGGGTCGGGGCCCGTCACCAGCGTGGACGTGTAGGTAACTTCTAAGACCCAAAAGGGGCAGGGAGGCCGGGAATGAGCTGGTCGATAGGATTTGACGAGCATTGGCAGCGCGACATTGGATATGGAGTTCCGGCGTTCTGCGACCATCCGAAGTGTTCAAAAAGAATTGATCGTGGATTGTCGTACGTGTGCGGCGGGGAGCCTTATGGTGGCGAGGTTGGTTGCGGATTGTACTTTTGTGAAGAACACTTACAGGGGTGGCGCGGAGAACATCGGGTGTGTGCTAGATGCGCAGCATATAAACGGCCCTACAAACATCCCAAGCCCGATCACCCCGACTGGATCAAGCACAAGATGACAGATGAAAGCTGGGCTGAATGGCGAGATGCTGACTCGAAGCCCGACTGTGGGATTGGGACCCAACTCAGCCCCGAAGAAGCGAACGAAGAGCTTAAAGAGAAAGTCTGAGGAGGCCGGGAATGGCTACAGAAGTAGAGAGAGCGCAGCAGTTGGCCGACCGACTGGCGAGCTATATCAAGGAGCGGCTCAATGGCGATTAAAGTAAAAGCGTCTTACGGTTCATGCACTTGGAGTGTCGCTGCGACGTGTAAGAAGTGCGGCGAAATCATCCATCTCGCAGGCAATGATCTGGCCGGATTCGCCGCCTCAACGTCTCAGATCCGGAATATGCTCTGCGAAAACTGCCGGCTCGCGCCGAAAACGATTGAAGGAAAATCTCGCAAAAGGTTGAAAGCATGACCCGAGCTAACTCTACTCCCAAGCCTCCCCGCAAAGCCGAATTTCTAATTAGCTATGGAGGCGCTCAGATCACGATGTACACCATGGCCGAAGTCTGCGAGTTGCAGCGCGTTCTGGCCGCGATGACTGCTGAGATTGCTCAATCGGGTCCTGTCGCGTGGGGAGAGTTCTTTGGCTATCCCGAATTTCGCAGACGAAGACTCGGAATCATCAAGGTTGCATACAAGGTAGGAACGCCAATAAAGAGGCTACGTGACGCCAGCTAATCCTATCCCTCTCCCTCAGCGTGTACGCCAAAAGACGCGCTGCTTCCACGGTCATCCTTGGACGCCAGAGAATGTAGTGGCTTGTCGCTATGTAGATCAGGCTGGAGTTAGGCGCATACGATTTCGTTGCCGAATCTGTCAGAACAATGCCGCGAGAGCATCGCAGCAGAAAAGAAAGCAAATGGCGAAACTAATCGCGCCGAAATGGGCGGCGTGCTCATCCTGCGGAGAAGAATATGCTCCGGGAATCGCGTGCGATTTATGTGCGGAGAAAAACTCGAATGCCTAACCCTAAACCATTATCTCAGCGTGTACGGGAACTGGCCGACCGAGAATTTCCGCACCGAGACCTGCCGAAGCTGAGACGCAGAAAGAAGGAATGAAATAGATGCCGGACGAGCAAAAAGCTGAAGAGATGATTCGTGCTGCTGCGAAAATGCTGATGTCTGCCGCGCTTCAGACGATTCAGGCCGATCCGCATCAATGGAGTGATCGTCCCTGTCAAACATGCCGAGCAATATCTAGCCTAGCCGGGCAAGAGTTCGGGTGCTATCTGTATCAAAAACAGCGAAAACGCCGAGCGGAGGAGCAAGCGTGACACCCCGTACAGAGCCGCGAGAATTTATTTGGGCCGTTGAGATGCTACCCTCACCGCCCTGATTGAAGACGGCTTTCACGAGTCCGTGAACTATCTCCAACTTATTGATGAGCCAGCCGCCGAGCCGAGTGGGGAGTCTAAATGAGCCGTGGCCGTCCAAAAGGTGAGCCGAAGAAGCGCCTAAACCTCTGGATCTCAGTGGATCTCTACCTAAAACTCAACGATCACACAATCCAATCTGGCCAAAAGTACATGACTGAGGCCGCGCTGCAAATTCTGACCGAATATTTAGTGCGCGATAAATCAGAAACCTTGCAATTCACTCCAGAGTAGCTATCCTGCATCTGTAACTCCTCCACAATAGGTTGTAGAAGGTTTCCAGCAACGCCGCCTAATGGCGCAATGCCCGCGAGAGAGGATTAGGCACGTTTTCGGGGGCAATACTGGAACTAATACCCCTTGCAAGCGGGGACCGTTCTACCAAGACATTCGTGTCTCAAGTGTGGGAGTTCGACTCTCCCTCGTTGGCTGAGAGCGCGGTCGAGCACTCCGCGTAGCATTCGTTTCAGAGCGAAAGTAAGCAACGGAGAGGCCAGCCTGACAGTCGGGAAAGACCGACAACGAACTTTGGCTAATACAGTCCGCAACACATCCCGCCCTGGAATCTACGTAAAGCTCTCTGTCGCAAAACGCTGGGTAGAGCAATGCGTGTGCGAGTGGGTCAAGGAGAACATCTCCATCCGCGAACTCTCTACTGCCGAGCGACTCTCTAAGATGTCGCTAAACCTCGCCCAATTCGGCAGATTCAACGATAAACATCTCCCTAAGTCCAAGCAAAAAGGCTATTTACCGCCGATTAAGTGCTGTGGAGAGAGGGAAATTCTGCCTAAATCTGAGATTTGGACAAGTCAAGTAAAGTATGAGTGCTTAGTTCAGGCTAGAGAGTTGGCGACTCTGTGAGCGATTTAGATCACATCAAGGCCCTTGAGGCCAAAATCGTAAATCAGCGAGCGGAAATCAATAGGCTAACCAAAGAATGCGCTCAGTACTACCACATGTACTGCCTGTATTCGGGCCATTTGCGAGCACACGGAATTCGGAGCATTCCCGACGATAAATTCAATACTGCATGGAAGCTCGCCAAAAGACTTGAGGAATTGCTTCCAATAGCCGAGGCTAGAGAGCTGGCAAGTTTATGAGACGTTAAAACCTCAGCAATGAGGGTCGTGCGGCACGTGACGCCGCGCCAGTGCGAGGCAACTGCTAGTACCGACCGCAGGGAAGAGAGTTCGCACAAGCGGTGACATCTCGGAGAGACGAGAGAGAATTATGGCGCATAACGCAGCCCAAGGCCGCTGGGTAAGGAAAGAGCCAATCCAGCCGAAATCAGCGCAGAACTTCAAATCTTCGTCTATCACTCCTAAAGGCTTTAGATACAGTATTTGTGAGCCTGGAATAGCTGAGGATGCTTGCCAATATCAGGTCATGAGACGAACGCGCAGAACTAGTCATACGGAACGCGATCAGTGAGCCTAACGCCATTGAATCTAGCAAAGCGCTCCTCAGGCGTAACCAAAACTCCTCCATTCCATCGCATACTCCTGCAATCTCTTGCTGCGCAACGCTTTGGAAACTCGCCTTCTGTCTTCGGAAGCCATTGATGTCCGCACACATCGCACTTGCATACGTCTTCTCTAGTGACAATCATTGGCATTCCTTAACGTATTGAATCGCAAGTCTCGCAAGCAATTCGCATTGTGTACGCGATAGTTCGCCATCGTGAATACTGAATGCATTCCAAATCATGTCGGCAAGCTCAGCGATAGCATTATCAGGCAATCTCATTGGCGCATTGTACCAAATAGCAATTAGATGATGGAAGCATTGGCTTTATTCACTCTCGCGTGCTTAATCCTCATGTGGATAGGCTTGCATAAAAGCAAAGCCCCATCGCGTATTTTCATTTCCCCCACGCATGATTTCCCAATGTTTTCCCAAAGTGGCACAACGTACCAGCGTGAGAATATCCTGAGTGGCGCAATGTTCCAATATGGGAACTGAGTCAGCGAATAAGCATTCTTTTTACGTAATGAAAGTGCCGGGTGAGGCCCCCCAAGGAATGCAAATGGGGAAGGCGGGCAAACTCTCTTTCGGTGCCTTTTCCAATACACGCAGGAGCCGTTTCGCTTAGCGAAATTACCGTCATGGCTCCTAACACTAACATTTCAATGTGCGTTACGAGTTGCGGCAGGTCGGATTTACTGCAAACAACGCTTGAGAGCTTCTATGCAATCGTGGATCAAGAGCCGCAAGAGGTACTGATCTATGAGGACTCAGATGGGCCTAAACCGGAGTTTTTGAATGGAGACATCTGGCGAAGTCGGAATGTCCGATGGATTTCCGGTAAGACGAGAATGGGGCAGTGCTTTGCTATTGCGAGGCTAATTCACGAAGCCAAACACGATTATGTGTTTTGGTGTGAGGAAGACTGGTTATTCCAGAATCAGATTTCTCCGTTCATGCGGGAGTCGAAGGCGATTCTGGATGCCGATCCTCTGATAGCGCAGGTTTCATTACGCGGCCCTTCTGGCTGGCATCCCTTGACTAGGGCCATGCGCGGGAATATGAGCGTTGAGATTGCCGAACCCTACTGGCGTGGATGCTGGGGCGGATGGTCTTGGAATCCTGGACTTCGCCGGCGTTCGACGTTGCTCAAGATTCTGCCGCAAGTTCTAGCCTCTGTAGGGGTGAAGGGATTACAGCATGAAGGCGAACTCTCAAAACATCTTCTGGATCAAGGCTACAGAATCGCCGACCTTGGCCGACCCATTGTCACTCATATCGGGGGTAATCGTTCTAGGTCCGTCGAAGACCTCCCGCCGCTCCCAAAAGTCCTCATTGCAGTGCCTACCTGTTTCCGACTTGATTATGAAGGACGGTGGGAACACAGAGGCAATCCTGAATATGGTAAAGACATGCACGTCTCAGGGCCGAACGATCAGACGCAAGCCTGTAGAGAAACGTGGGTTAAAGACTTCGCGCCGTTCAAAAACGTAACCGTCAAGTTCTTCTATGGCAAGCCTTCCGATGGATTTCCTAGACAGCCATTACCGGATGAAGTCTTCCTCGATGTTCCTGATGGCTATGGGTCTTTGATTGAGAAGACGGTCGGAATCTGCAAATGGGCTGTAGGGAAGAACTTTGAGTACATCTACAAGTGCGACACCGATACTTGGGTATTCGCTGAAAAGCTCCTAGTCGAGATGATGGAGAACGCCTTTGATTATGCAGGATACCTCCATGCAAGCGTCTGTTCTGGCGGCCCTGGTTATTTCCTATCGCGTCAGGCGGCTGAAATCGTAGCCACTAAGGGCCAACAGAGACGGCATGAGTACGCTGAGGACGTTCATGTTAGCCGAGTCCTGGCGGAACATAACATTCGTCCAATCATGCTCCAGAATCACAGGCCCGGATGGTCAGCCCACTTCTTCTTTGGAGACGGGAAGTCCTTCGATCCTGACAAGGTGACTGAGGAAATAGTTACTATGCACGCGGTCTTTCCTTCTCAGATGAGACAGATGTACGAGCACAGGAATAAGTTCTTGAACGAGGTTGCATGAGTCAGACGCATATTAGCTATTGGAATGGCTTTATAAGCCGTGCAGAAGCCCAAAAGGTCTATGACGAGCAGGCAGGAGTAATCAGGGCGCAGGCCGTAGCAATTCAGAAGATTGATATGTGCCTTGCCTGCGTTTGCGAAAAACTAGGCGTAAAGCCGGAAGATGTGAACAAATGGGCGCAGGACAAAGCGAACTCTGCCAGTTCGCCAGCAAGTACCGAACAGACAAACTAGGCGTTTACACCCCTTTTTACGATTTGCTATTGTCGGGTAGACGCAATGAAGTCAAAAACGTTCTCGAAATCGGCATCGGAACGCCACAGGCAATGCCGCACGTCAAAGGCTATAAAGCTGGAGCGAGTCTCCGCATGTGGCGAGACTATTTTCAGGACGCAACCATTTACGGAGTGGACAACGATCACAGTGCAGTCGCCGAAGCGTCTGACCCTCCTCGTATCGTTACAAAACACGTAGATGACGGTTGCACCTATCCGAAGTTCGATCTAGTTGTAGATGACGGCAGCCACGACCCCCAAGACCAGCTCAAATACTTTGAAGTGCTCCGATTGTCGATGGCTCCTAAAAGCCTCTACATCATTGAAGACGTGGATGAGTGGACAGTCAAAAATAACCTGCTTAGTCCCTACCTCCCAGAACATACGCTTTTCTTCCACTACTCAGATAAGGGGACTGGGAGAGCAATAGTCATTCAATGCAACTAGCATTTTTCTTCTTAGCTTTCGCTCTGCTTGTTGGCGTGGCTGTTTGGTATATCGTCCGAAGGCTCAAGCAATTCGAGCAGGCCATTCCTAAGGTCAAGGCAATAGGCAAATGCAAGTGCGGCAGGCCAGTGACTCATTATCACGGCGAGCCTGAAGCTGAGAAAGATTGTCACTTCTGCCGTCTCCGCAGTAGCTAATGGCAACCAAAAAGCGACCTACAACTCCAATAGACGATCCCGTCAATTACAGTGCGGGTGAGTACAATGCCGTCACTCCTTCCCTGAATGATGGAGATGTAGTTGCCTTCCAGTTCGATAATGCCGGAAATCTGCTTGTAAAGACCGTCAACACTGGAAGCGGCTCCAATCCGGCAGCAGGGGCAACGGGCTCTGCCGTCCCAGCGGATGCAGACTATCAAGGCGTCAATGTAGGCGGAAACCTCACCGGAGTCACCGGGCTATCGCTCGGAAGCAAAGTTGCTCCAACCGTGGCGATTGTCGATGCCTCAGGGAATCAAATTACAGCCTTTGGAGGATCGGGCGGAAACGCTGCTGCGAGTGCTACCGGGTCAGCAGTACCGTCGAATGCCGACTACACAGGGTTCAATTCTGGCGGAAACCTGGTTGGAGTCTCCAGCTCCAATCCGCTTCCAGTCACACTTGCTAATACAGGCGCGAACTCTACAGCGGTAAAAGTCGATAATTCGGGAGTAACCCAACCCGTTAGCGGAACAGTCACCGCGAATGCAGGCTCGGGAACATTTACCAATCAGCAGTCAAATGTCACAGCAGACTATGACACAGGCGCAGGCACACAAAACCTTACGATGTTCGGCCTCGCTCTCCCTGCTTCTGGCGGGGCGGTCGCGGCCCCCGGAGACAATACCAACGGCCTGAAGGTCCAGGTCACAACTGCCCCTACTACTACCGTAACTGGTACTGTCACTGCGAATATTGGGACTTCCGGTTCTCTGGCCCTCGATGCATCAGTTACCGGACTTCAGGTTGCTCAAGGCTCTACCCTCAGCGACTAATACTTTTACGCAGCCAACAGGCTACACGTCGCAGGGTTCGGCAGTTGATTCTGTGGATCATTTTGATGTCGTTGCTGCCGCCAACAAGGACAATGTAAGCGCAGGAGCGACTGGAACCGTATCAGGAAGCCTCACGCATTCCGGCAGTGCAGGCTGGGATGCGTACTTGATTCGTATTCCTTCTGCTGCTGGCGGCGCATCTGCCTTTGATATTCCTCAGCTTGGAATGACGGGAGTGGGATTTTAGGAGACATATGGCAAAGAAAACTGAGACAGTCTCATTAGGCAAGAAAGGCTCATTCAAGGTCCGAAAGGGCGCATTGCATCGTGCTCTCGGAGTTCCTGAAGGCCAGAAGTTAGGGCAGGCGCGAATAAAGGCTGCTCTACATAGCAAGAACCCTCAGACTCGACGTGAGGCCGCAAGCGCAGAAGGTCTTACGCATATGGGGAAAAAGTAATGGCAACAGTCGCACAATATGCTCCAGCAACTCAAACTGCCGTATCTGGTACGGGAGCGGTAAACATCCTTGCGGCTTCTGGCAACGCTGCGGGTTATCGTGACCTCGTATCCCTGACAATCACCACAGCCAACGCGGTAGCGGGAACAGTCACGATCAGCGACGGAGGGAAAACTCAGCTAGTCATCAACTACCCAAACGCTGCGAGTGCTCCGTCAACTCCATTGCAGCTCTACTTTGATCCGCCACTAGAGCAATCGAAAGCAAATGCGGCTTGGACTGCAACGGCTTCCGCGAATGCCTCTGGATATAACGTCACAGCTCAATACCTAGACCGATAGTGCCTTACAAAGATCCTGAAGTCCGCGCAGCTAAGCGGAAAAATTCAGTCATAAGACACAGAGCGAAGACGGATCGCCTGTATCTCGCCAATGACATTTTGGGATATGACTTCTCTCCTGAGACTCATGCTGAATTATTCGAGCAATACCCAGAGTTCAAAGAGAACGAGCCGTGGGCGCAGCAATTTCCTAAGCGAGACGTGATGATTCTCTGGCCTCGCGGTCACTTCAAGACCACGGCTGCAATGGTAGTCGTAGCGATTCAGGCCATTTTGGTATTTCCCGACATAAGAATCTTGATAATGCAGGGCAGCCAGAAGACCACAAGAGAGCGATTGGCCGAAGTCGCGAGTCATTTTCTCGGAACGGCTCACAAATCGAAGCTCACTCAGTTCTTTCCTGAGTATTGCGGTATTTGGAGTGACACGGCAAAAGACTACAAGATCACTAGAAAGAACCTTCAGCTTACAAAAGATAGCTTCGTGACCCCTGCAAGGCAAAGGAAACAGTTAGCTCAAGCAACGATGACGGTTGCTTCCCCGAAAACAGTCAAAACCGGGCAGCACTTTGACCTCGGAATCTTTGACGACCTCGTAAACGATCAGAATTACAGGTCTAAAACGCTTCTCAAGAATGTTCAGGAAGACTTCGACATGTGCTTCCCACTAATTGACCCCGGTTGCCCTCGTTTCGTCTCTGGAACTCGGTATGCCTTTGGGGATTTGTACGAAGTAATCATTAAGCGAAGCCGAGATGAGCAAGGGAAAGACCGTGGTGAGTGGGCAATCAGCATAAAAACCTGCTGGAAGGATGATGGATCGGTAAGATTCCCTCGAACTATCGGAAATGACGGCAATGCTCACGGCTTTACAGCGGAAATCCTCAATCAAATACTCAGAGACAACCCTGGAGTCTTCGCTTCTCAGTATTTGAACCAGCCAATGCTGGAAAGCCAGCAGATTTTGACTGAAGACGACATGCTGAGAGCCACAATCATCCCAGCTCTAGCTCCTCCATTGAGTCCAGCCTGCTTATTTATCGACTTAGCGGCTGAAGGAGACACCGAGCCTGATGATTCGGTTGTAATCATCGGGAAAACTGACGGAAAAGGGGTTATGTACGCAGTTGGAGGGAATGGAGGTAAGTGGACGATCCCTCAGCTCGCCAGTAACGTCATTTCCTACGCTCTCCAATGCAGGCCACTGAAGATTCTCATCGAGGAAACCGCTTCCGCAAAGTATTTCGTTGAGTACATGCGTCTGGAATGCCGAGATAAGGGCATAAACCTGCCCTTGGACTATATCAAGGTCAATAACCAAAAAGACGCGAAGATGATCCGCATTAAAGCAATGGCTGGGCATGTAAAGAACGGTCGTCTGAAGTTCTTCGTCGGTCTGAAGTATTGGGACAAGCTAGTAGAGCAGAGCACGAAGTACACAGGCTCAAAACATCAGCATGACGACTATCCAGACACGATGGCTCTGATGTGTAACGTCTTCGCCAGCAAGTATCTGAGCATTCCTCCAGCGATGATTCCTAGTACCGCTCATCCAGTCGTGCAAATTTTAGATAGAGACGTAGCTTTAACCACTCTCGACGCAATGGGAAAAGAATATCTGACGCAAAATGAGACGATGGGAGAAGAGTTCGCCTGATGCCTGGTTTCGAGAACCTGCCAGAGGCAATTCAACCGGGCGAAGCATTAGCCCAAATCCTTCCATCACAGGTTGAGTTCTCCGATCCTTGGACCGACGAAGTAGCTCTCGGAATCCTGTTAGCAGATATTGATTCTGGTATCGGATTCGAGCAGGCCAAGAACTTCGTCACTCGAATGGAGAACGCCGACGATCTGATTAGGGGATACGTCAGGGTTCGTCCGTGGCCGAATACCGATAAGGCGCGTTCTGCCCTTAGTGTCCCGGTAGCTCTTGAGGCTATCGAAAAACTTCTACCAAAGCTATATCTGTCAATATGGGGAAGCGGTAAAGATCCTTTCGAGGTTACGCCTAAGGGCAATACAAAGCCAGAGGTTGCCTCAGCTTGGCAAAGCCTTCTGCGATGGGCTGTTAAGGCTAGCAATTTCAAAGAAGGTTCGCGTCTCACCCTAAAATCGATTCTGACTTACGGCTTTGGATGCGGCTTTGACGGCTGGGCCGTTGATGAGATTGAGCAGAGAAAATACATTCGAGATGCGGAGGGAAAAATTGCGCGCAAGAATGGCGCAAAGATAGTTCAGCGCCCTACCTACGAAAATGGCAATCTCCGCAATGTTATCTTTGACCCCTCGTGTAATTGCCAAGACCCCAACTCGGGAAGATGGATTGCCAAGCGCATCCAGATCAATGCCTACGATCTGGACGATATGCGCGATGACGACACCTATAAAAACGTTCCGTCTAGGGAAGAATTAGCATTCATTCTCGCCAACAAAGAAGAACCTGCGGAAGATTCAATGCAGCCCCTCAAATTGAATCAGACGCGAGAATATCAGGCGCAAGACGACAAATTACCGACATCTAAAGACCCGCTGAATGCTCCGCTTGAACTCATCGAGTATCGGACGCGGGACAGGATCATTACCGCTCTACAGCGCAAGATTGTCATTCGCAATGAAGTCAACAAATCGGGAAGCCTAGGTGTTCACGGCTGCGCGTTTATCGACATTCTTGACTCCCTGTTTGGGTTTGGAGTTCCTGCGCTTCTGAATGGCGAACAGAGATTCCAGCAGGGTGTCTTAAATACCTGGGTTGACTCTCTTGCCCTCTTACTCAATCCCAGCTTCCAGCAGGTCAAGGGATTGGGGAGTACAGGGCAAAACATTAGCATCGCGCCGGGTCGCGTAGTCTCCACGGAAAGCGAGTTGAAGCCGCTCGTGGTTCCCGATGTTTCGGGAACCGCAGAGACGGCCCTTGAAGCTAGTTCACAGAGAGCCTATCGAAGAATCGGAGCTGAGGGTGGTACGCAGATGCCCACTCAGGCACTTCGTACAGGCTCAGGCGTTCAGACGTTTCAGGGAGATATTAACGAACGCGTCCAATACTTCATGGAGCAGTTCTTCAACCTCATTTTCATCGATGTATTGAAATCATTTCTAATTCACATTTGCGAAAACCTTCAGCAGGACGAAATAGATGAAATTCTTAGCGATGAGAATGCTAAGGCGTTCTCTGGAGATCATCTCGACATCTACAACGCCGATGTAAAAATCGACATTATTGCTGGCATAAAGCTTGCAGTTAAGCAAGCTGCCGCCCAGATGGCCCCAATAATTCTCCAGGCTATGCAAAACACTGCAATTCAGCAGTCGTTACAGATTCAGGGCAAAAAATTTGATTACGCAACCTTCACTAAGGAATGGTTCGAGCTGATGGGCTGGGACACTCAACAGTTCTTTGTCGATATGACTCCTGACGATCTACAGAGAATGCAGCAGCAGAATCAAGCAATGCAGGCCGCTCAAGGCAAATTGTTACAGATTCAGAATCAACACGCCGCAGACCTCGATTCAATAGACCAAAAAGCCGCAGCTCAGGGGCAATTAGCCGTTCTGAAATCGGTAGTCAAACAGCATGAGACGGCAGGCTTAGCAACACTGGAGGCAAATGGAAGTTCGCAATGATGCTCACCGCATGGCGATAAAGGCCGCGCTCATCAGGATTACAGCGGATCAGAGCTGGAATGTAATGCGGGAATTAGCCGAAGAAGTTGTCTATAACCTCGAACAGAAGTCTTTGCAAGAGGACGATGAGGAAAGGGCTAAGACCTTTAGGCATGATGCACGCGGAGCGCGTAAGTTCTGGGCTCAATGGCTCGGAGCAATCGAGGCAGCCAAGAGCGCCGATAGTTCGGAGAATTTCTTAGAAGTGGTTATGTGAGGATAAATGCCAAAGCACACTGAAGCAGAAATGGAACAGTTATCTCTGGACGATCTTAAAAAGCTCGCGGACGATCCAGAGCCCGAACCGGAAGCAAAAGCCCAGCCACGCGATGAAAGCGGCAGATTTGTAGCTGCTGAAGACGATGAACCAGAAACCTTCGTAGCTCGGCGGGAAGTCGATTTGCAAGACGGCTCTGGCGTTCAGGTTTACGAAGCGACAGGCGAGAGCCGCGAGGCAGCCTTAGAAGCCTTGGCAGACAAAATTGCCGATGCTCAAGTTCATGCGACGAAGAAGATTCGCCAGCAAGAGGCAGAGCTTAAAGACTTCCGCGCTCGCTCCGCAGAGCCCCCTAAACCTAAAGAGATTAGCGAAGACGAGGAGTACACCTATTCACAGGAACTCCAGAAAAAGCCTCTCGCAACTCTCAGAAAGATGTGGAAAGAGCTTACCGGATACGAAGTTGAGGACTTCGTTACGGCAAAGCAGGCGGCTGATGCGGTTGTCGTTGCACAGCGCAGCAATGAAGCGGTAAATACGTTTATCGCCACTCACCCAGATTACGAAGATCAGGGGGAAGCCGGGAACAAGAACGGCGCTCTGATAAGGATGAAGCTGGCCGAACTCCGGCTCCCTGTAACTTCCGAAAACCTTTCAAAGGCGTACTCGCAATTGAAGCAAAGCGGATTGCTCCATCTCAAAAGCGAGGAAGCGAACGCGGACGCGACTAAGGAAACCAAGGAACCTCAACGGATTGTTGAGCCCAAGGTGGAAACAGCGCAGACGCGGACGAAGAAGACTTCGACCATTAGCACGCACAGCAGAGTAACGAATGCGCCTGTTAATGTCGGGCCTTCTGAGGACGAAGCCGACAAGATGTCACTCGATCAAATCCGGGATCTTGCTAACAAGCAGCTTGCCGGACAAATAGAGCGGCCTTCTTGGGCTCGTTAACTTCTTCCTTTAGAGGATACAAATGGCACTTCCCACAGCAGCATCAGTAGTTAGTGGAGGTCTAGCTGGTTATCCTACCGTCTATTACAACAAGACGGCAGAGGATACGCTTTATAGCAACCTCTTCTTCTATCCTTCAACCGATTTGCGTGTTATGCCAAATATGTCTGGCGTTGCCATGCAAATCTTTAACTACCTGAAAATGAGCGCCAACACTTCGGCGGTCACTGAAGGTACCCCGGCATCAGGTCAGACCCTTACTCAACAGACGAAGACTCTAAACCTGTCCAACTACGCCGATTACGTCAGCTTCTCCAACAAAGTCGTACTGACGGCCATTAGCAACGTGGTTGCTGAGGGCGCGGCCCTGCTGGGCTATCGCGGAGCCCTCTCTGTTGACAACATCACTATGGTTGCTTATGACACGGCAGCCAACGGCGATGCTGTCGCCAATATCGACGTTAATGATGGCAGCTTTATGACTGCCGCGTTAGCGCGTAAGTGCTACTGGCAGCTCCGCTCCAAAGACGTAAAGCCCAAGGCCAACGGCAATATGTTCGGAATCATCAATTCGTTGAACTCTTACGACTTGGTGAACGACAACACGGCTGCCGGTTTCACGGATCTCCAGAAATACTCTGACAACACTGCATCTGCAAACCCCGCTTTGGTGGGAATCAAGGGTGCGCGTGTAGGAATTGTTGGCGGAGTGGAGTTCTACGAATCCAACGCAGTGTCTTCTCAGGCCAACTGGCAGTCCACTAGCAAGACGAGCTACAACGTCTATGTTATTGGCAAGGGTGCGCTGTATTCTTCAAGCCTAGGCCGGACTGAACTCAATCAGAAGAATTTCTCTGTAACCGTTCGTCGCTATGATCAGGGCAACTCAATCGACGTTGCTGGACTGATTGCTGCGGCTGCGTTTTACAACTTCTTCTATGGAGTAGTCACTACGCCTGACACTTCTGCCTCAATCAACCACTTCCGACGCCTGCGGTTGGAATCGAGCATCGGCTAATATGGCAGCTCCCATTTATCTATTGCTTTACAGCGATGGGAAACTTTACTTTTCGACGGACAGTGATTGGCTGGCTGGTTCCACAGCGAAAACCGGCACTGGAACCTCCTCAGGCAAAAAGGCTACCGAAGCTGGCACGTTGGTAAAGGCGTGGAAAATCAATCCGCAGGCTTCTCCTCAATTGATCACCACGCTTACCGGAAGCGGGAACTCTTCCTCTTCTGCGCTGGCAGCTACGGGAGGCTCAGCCACATTGGACGATTCGAAGTTAACCGAGCTTACCTAAACCTTGGAAGTTCCGCTGTACTACATTGTGAGGCGCGGCCTTCAACCTGAACAGGTAGAAGCTGCCGCGCTCACTCTTTCAATCACTCCATGCCACGCAGTATTTATCTCGAATCACATAGATGCTGAACTGGCAATGAAGTTTTCTGACCAAATCTTCAGCGCCGATTCTGAAGCAACAGCAAATCTCCTAGCTAAGCGATGGGCAGAAGACATAGGCAGGCCCATGCTTGTAGTTGGAGATGCAGAGTTTATTGATGCAGTTTTTCCAGATGGACACAGAGAGGCCATAGTAGCGAATGCCTAAAGGTCGCATAGCCAGCCTTGCTGGGCTGGGCGAGAAGAATCAAGCTCCACTCGTTGAGACGGACATCCACGAACTTGGAGATAAGAGGCTCAACCCCGAAGAAGGCGTAATCAAACAACGCGAGGAGCTACTTTCCAGGGCGGGAAAGTTTCGGATTTATGGACAGGATGAGCTGGAAGATCCAGACAGAGCTTTAGGCCCAAAACTCTCCTATACGGAGATTATCTCCAGATTGCGAAGAATCACCCCCAAGCTGAAGGCAATAGACGGTTCTCCGGGGAATATCGCGGTGTATTTCCCTAGAAATGCTAGAGACTACGAAGACACGGTTAGGGAGTGGGATTACGAGCACGACAATAAGCGTGATCCGTTCTTTAGGCGACACAGGTACGTATGCGGGTTCCCCAAGCATGATCTACCAGAATATTCAACGGTTGATGTCGATACCTCCCTTTTGCCGACACGGGAAAAGCGGGGCTGGAGAACAGTGTTAATAGCCCTTATCAAACAGGGGACGATGAGCTACAACGAGGCCGTTGCACAATTTGGGGACGTGGGAACAGATAGACGGGGCTGGAGATGGAACGAGCAATTAGCCCCCTGGAAGAACAATCCCAATATTAGATTTAAACAGGAAACACAGGAGAACAGATGAACGGACAGAGCATTTACGGAACAGAGGACATCCAGAAGATTGTAGATGCCGCAGTTACAGCGGCGATGCGTGAGGCCAATAAGCCCAAGCCTAAAACGGAACAAGAGCTTGCAGAAATCGAGTTGGCCCAGCAGCAGCGCAAAGAAAACGCTGAGCAGATTAAGCAGAAGGAAGTAAGAAAACGATGGCTTCAGGAGAATGCCTGCACGCACGAACACAGCAAACAAGCAGGCGGGGGGACTCATTGCGTTCACGTTCTGGACAATGACCATCCGGGGGACCCTGGATTTATTTACTGCCAAAACTGCGAGGGGCGCTTCCGTCCAGACACTCCGAAATGGCGCAAGCTAGATCCAAATGCCATTTTTGACACAGCAAAATTCAATCTTCTATTCCAGGCGTGCGCTCAATCCCAAGGTGAAATCATCGGCTAATGTCCATCTCAAGCATCAAGCTCAGTACAACTCTTAACTACGCAACGACTCATACCGATCTTCTGCCCTTAACCGGGGTTGGGGGGATCGTGGATGAGCCAGGTTTAACGATTTGCACTGAAGCTGCGTCGGAAATCATCAACGATGAGAACGACTGGAAATGGAACTCGGTCGAGCTGTGCTCGCCTCTGGGATTGACTCAAGGGACTGGCCTTCCATTAATCATCTACCAGTCGAAACAAGATTATCTCTTTGCCGGGGCTTCCGCGTTCACCATGAATATCACTGGAAGCGGAGCCTCTACAGGAGTTAATTCAACAGGCGCAAGCATTGATCTCGCTTCAAATAGCGGAGTCACTGTTACGGGCGGAGTGGTCACAGTCAAAACTCTTGAGCCTCACAGGTTCGCAGTTGGAAACACTGTTTACCTGTTTGGCCTGACGTTCACCACGGGAACAGCGTCGAAGTACAACGCGACGTTTACCGATGATGGAAATAAGACCACATGGGCAGGTGGAGTTGTTCTCACGGCGGTTACCTCGAATACGTTTAGCTTCGCCGCTCTCTCAGGGCAGAACAATAACGACGTAGGTGGGGCTCCGGGAATTACAAACTTTGGATGGCTGACCAACTCAACCATGATGGAGCTTAACAATCAGTCATCCCCGATGAATATCCGGCATTTGAAAGCCGTCAGAAATCTTCCAGCATGGTCAAAACTGGCCGATCCTGAGCAAGTCGCGGTAATGCAGGATTTTGGAACTGGCGTTCTCCTTGTTCGTTTCATGTTTCCGCCTGCTGCCGTGACGTGGATTGTGAACCTGATTTACCAGAAGCAATCCACTCTATATACAAGTCTGAATCAGTATTGGGGAATCCCTGACAACCTCGTTGCCCTCATCAATCAAGCCGTGATCTATCGAGCCTATAGGTACATTCGCTCGAATGCCACAGACAGCGAATACAAGAAGCTTCAGGCGCTCATTCAGAAGCAGAAGGGCTCAGATCAAGCCGAAGAATCCAACGTATACCTTGAGCCCACAGAATCATTGATTGATTACGGCCCCTACTGGAGCGGGATGTAGTTGGCTTCCTATCGGAACGTAGAATCTCAGGGGCTCTGGATTCAAAGATGGGTGAGCGGCCTTGTCACTCAAAGATCCCCACTTTACACCCCAATCAGCGCAATGGGATTGCAGTTCGTCTCCCGTTTAGATGCTCTGATTGACGGTTTAAACATGGAGATCAGCCCGACTATGACAGTAGTGAGAAGCCCTGCGTTTACTAGGTTCTCTTCTACTGCGTTTGGAACTGGTGATTATCCACTGAATTACTACTCGTTTCAGAACACATCAGGGACGATCTACCCTCTCGTTGACACTCCAAACAAGGTTTACAACTTCTCGGCTTCGACAAATGCCCCGATTCTGACGAAAGGAACGACTGCACGCGGAGATTTCTACAGAGTCGGGGATTACGTTTATTACTGCAATGGAACTGATACTAAGTTCTGGGATGGAACGACTTGGAGGAATTGGGGGATTACCGCTCCGACGAATGCTCCATCTGTTACCCCCGGCGCAGGCTCTCTGTCTCCGCAAGCTGGATACACATGGGGTTATTCTTATGCCAGCAGCGTTACTGGACATGTTTCCGCAATCTCCCCAATAAGTTCTAACAGCGGTTCTGGAACGAATCAGCAATATGCAATTGGATACACGGCATCTTCTGATCCACAGGTTGACCAGATATGGATATGGCGGCCAGCAGACGGAGGAGGTACCTATTATCGATCGGCTGTAGTAGCTAATGCAACATCTAGCTATACCGACAACAACGCTGATACAGCTCTAAACACGCTCATTACAGCTCCGTTCGCTCCGAACAATGCTCCCTGCCCTTCAGGATCAAGTCTAGTTACGTTCTGGGATGGCAGACTTTGGGTAGCATCGAAGAATACGCTCTATTGGGCTCTTGGGCCACAAGTCACTACTGGAGTCTCGGAGCAGTCTTTCAATCTGACAACGAACTTCTTCAAACTGCCCATCAACATCACAGGGTTTGCTCCTACGACGAATGGCCTTTTAGTGTTCACGTCAGACACTACATGGCTGGTTACGGGAAGTTCTGGAGTCTATTTCATCAATCCTTGGCAGAAGAACTTCGGCATTAAGCAGCCTAATGCCGTTTGCCAGGATGGGGATTTGATTTTCGTCTTCACATCAAGGGCTCAAGCGTTCTCGATTGGTCAGAACCTTACGGAAGTCGGTTTGAGCATCCGCAACAAGCTGAAGGCCATCAGCCCCGATAGTGTGAGTATCGCCATCCATCGCAGCGGCGATGATGAAGGGTTCTTCGTTAGCGATGGCTCGACAAACATCTACCGCTATTCCATGACCTACAACTCATGGAGCCCTGCTAGGCAACCTGTTCAAGGAGCTGGAGTCATTGGGAGCATTGAGACTTCAGATGCGAACTGGACTTTGCTTTTAGGTGGGACTGTCGGAGCAAAATACATCTGGGGAAGAAATACTTCCTCATGGACTGACGACGGTGGGACTTATACGTGTTATGCGACCGTAGGAAGCCTAATTATCGGCCCTCCTGGAAGCAAGAACACAGTCGAAGCGGTCTGCCTGAATGCAACGAGGACCGGCACTTATCCCACCGTAGGGATACTGAGAAATGAGATTGGCGGGACATTTACGACGCTTGCCAATCCCATAGCCGAACCCCCGAGCACTACGGAGAGCCAGACGATCTACACGAGGCGTCATTACCTCAAATCCGGGACAGCTCCGGTGCCTCAGCAGATAGAGCACATGCAAGTCAAAGTCTCGTTTCCTGCCGAGAACTTTCAAGGCGAACTCTTAGGGCTTGGGGTCATATGACCAACGACAACGCTATCCTAAGAGCGATTCAATGGCCTGCCCCGTTTCAGAATCAGTTACAAATTCTGGTTAAGAACAACGTCCAACTGGCGCAAAAGCCGTTAAGCATTCCCCCAGCTCCGCAGATTGCAATCCCCACGACAGGGACGGCAACAGGCTTTCAGTTCAGCTTCAATCAAGTACAGGTTCCAACAGGCGCTACGAACGTAATAGCGGCCTATCGGGTCTATCGGAACACTCAGAACATATTTATCAATTCGAGTCTGGTTCATACGTTCGTACACGATCCGACGCACAAAGGCCCAATCACCTTTAGCGACGTAATCACCGCAGCAACAGGAGCGAATTACTACTATTGGGTAACTTCAGTCGATACGACCGGACAGGAATCGCTACCTAATTCCGCTCAGAGCGCAGCCGTAGCCGGGAGCGCAGGGAGCACGCCATTTAGCACAACTACCGGATTTGCCTATACGAGCACAACGACAAGCATCACGTGGTATTGGGATGGAACAAACGGTTCGTCAAATATCACGATCTATCGAGCGGATAAGACCACGACAGGCCCACTGAGCGGAACGCAGACGATTACCGGACTTACGAGCGGAACGACTTACAACTTCTATCCCTACTATGACGATGCTGCAAAGGCTATTGCGTGGGTTGCAGGAGGAAGCGGGACGCCTGCTTATGCTCAGCCCTCAGCGGGAAGCAAGACACTCGTTCAACAGCAGAACCTAAGAAATCATATCCCTCTAAGCATCGGGGGGATGCAGGGAGCTACGACTTCCAGCGGGTCAGGGAGTGGCTCTGGCGGCGGTGGCGGCGGTGGAGGTGGGTGTTTTACAGGGAACGTCAAGATTAAAACCCCTGACGGCCTAAAGCGTTTTGATTCGCTTCCGGGCGAGTTTCATATTGAGAACCTGACAGGAGTTCACCGAGCCAAACTTTTAGTTCACTATCACTTCACAGATCACATGGTGGAGTTTCACGACGGCGAACTAGTGACCTTCGCCCACAGGTTTAAGCGCGATTCCGATTGGATTCCGGCCAATAACATCTTTCCGTCTCGCTGCAAGAGGCACTATGACTGGACTGGAACAGTGTTTAATCTCCACGTCGATAGCGAGGACGAAGAAGACCATCATTACATCCTCGAAAACGGTCTAGTAGCTCATAACCTCAACAAATTCTGATGAGACAGCTTTTCTTCATTCCATCTTGCGGCCCTGAGCTTTTGAGAACACAGGTTCCCGGCGCAACCTTCCATATCTGGACAGACGATGACGGGCAATCAGTTGGAGTGGTGAATATGGACGGCAATTGTGATTCGGAACAGGTTCTCAACGCAATTCAAAACGTATGCGCGTGTATGCCGAATCACTTTGGAAGCGAACCATTAGACGCTGGATGCGTACAAAAGCTGGCAAAGTATGGCGTTTTAGTAGGCGATACGACTGCACAGGCTATGACTAAGGTGCACGCTGTAGCCGGGTTTCCTCATTTGAAGCCCAGACAATTCTGATGACGAAGGTTGGTGTTCGTAACTACTCCGAAGAGGATAAGGCGCATTTGGTGACTTGCCTTACCCATCAGAACGACAAGAGCCCAGAGAGATGGATAGATGGGGGATTACAGGTCTTGTACGACGAAGACGGGCATAGGCTTTACGTCAAAGTGGAGCAATGTGTACGTCTTCACATACTCCATGAGCCATCGTTACGGAAACGCGATGCGGCCAATCTCATTTTGCAGGGTGGGATTCAGATACGGCAGGCATTAAAGGGACTTGGATTTAAGGAAATGATCTTTGAATCTACAGTGGAACCCCTCATTAAGTTCACAGGCAAGCTACTTGGGTTCAAAGAGTTAAACGACAATTACACGGCGGTGCTCTAATGTGCTGGGGAAGCGGCGGCGGATCATCCGAAACGAAACAGCAGCAACAGTTGAACGTGCAAGAAACGCAACAGACTATGCAGTTTCAGAGTCAACTGATGAGTCTGTTTCAGCAGCAATTCCAGAATCAGCAGAATCAGCTCAACTTCCTGAAGGGCGTTATGCAGCCCGTTTTGACAGATGCTCAGGCCGGAAAGGGCTTCTCTGATGAGGAAACGGCAGCGATGCGTACCGGGGCAACCGATACCATCTCCCAGCAATTCACCAATGCCCAGCAAGCCCTTAACCAACAGCTCAAGACGGCTGGAGATGTGAATGTCCCCTCAGGTGTGACTGCCGGAGCTGATCTGGCCTTACTTCAGGAGCAAGCCAAACAGAACGCAGCCGCACAAAATACGATCACGCTAGCCAATGCTCAACAGGCCAGATCAAACCTGTTCAATGCCGCGAATGTTCTGAACGGAGTCGCAGCCCAAAACAGCCCGAATGCTTTGATGAGCGGAAGCCTTTCAGGTGGTGCAACGGTCGCCGGACTAAGCGGAGCGCAATCTTCCCTTCAGAATGTAATCAATCAGGCCAATGCTAATAGCTTCTTTGGGAAGCTCAGTTCAAGTCTCGGCTCTGGATTAGGTGCTGCTCTCGGCGGAGTCGGAATTGGTGAATTGGGTACAGGTCTAAGCCTTCTCGGTTCGGGCCAGTTCGGATTCTAATATGGCAGACAACACACTATCTCAGGTCTTACAAACACCTTCGACTGAAGTATCAGCCCCGGACATTGGCGGTGCTCCATCACCACAGGCGGCCGCTACCCTTAGCAGTGTCGAGCAGCAGCCCGTCGATTTGCCGCGTTTCCAGAGGACATTTAAGGGGACTCTACAGGGAATGCTGATGGGCCTTGCTATGGGCGGGGTTCCTGGTGCTGTAGCTGGGGCCGTCAGTCCTAGAGGCGTAGCACGCGAAGCGCAAGCAAGGGCCAACACTGAAGCCTCTAACGTCACGTTTGCCAATGCTCGCGCAGCTCATGAAGTAGCAATGGCGCACATGGCCGATGCGGAATATCAAGAGCTACCTGAAAAGCTCCAGCAAGAAGCCGATGCGCGAGGCTTAGCAAATCTCACAGCGGCTCGACAGGCAGGCTATCTCCCTATTGCCACGGTCACCCCGGATTCGCCCGATCCCATGACGGCGCTCAATCAGGTCAAACAACAGTTCGGCTCTGTACCTCAAGGACTGTTGTATATCCATACCGGCAATGGAATGACCGTCTTAAAACTCCAAGATCCCAATGCTGCCTTGCCGACAATCAACCAAATCCGCAGAGCACAGGGAATGCCGGAAATCGACCCTTCGGCCTATGCTTCTTTAGCGCCACAAGACAAAGACTCAATGGCGAGGGATGCTATCAACTTTACCGATCCGAGGGACATCAACGGGCAAATTACGCAGAACAGTCTGAATATTGCCAACATGCGGTTAGCTACCGTAAAAGCTCAACCGCAGTTCAACGGAAAAGATGCCCTCGTAAGCCAATTACAGGCAACGGTAGATCATCAAAAGCAGGTACTTGATAGTGGGAGCAAGCAGGAAGCAACACGTAAGGGCGAAGCGGTCGGAGCTGAAGCGCAAGCAGCGCAACCCGGCCAGACTGCGGCTCAAGTTGCCAACATTAAAGCCACGGCAGGCCCAGAAGCAGCAGCGGCAGGGGCAAAGGCGGAAGCTGTTGCAAAAGGAACGGCCAAAGGTCAAATGGAGGCAATGGGCGGGGCGAAAGACGCGAGTGGAAACTGGAATCAGGCCAGTCTCCCGGTAATGCTAGTCGAAGGTAATGCCGATCCCAGCCAAATCAAGAATGCCCGCTCAGGGATGACAGCCCAACAAGTCGAGCAACTAGCTTCTCAGTATTCGATGGAGAAGTACGGGAAGCCATTCGACATGGCCCAAGCGCAGACGGATTACAAGTTCGCCAATAATCCATCAACACAAAACACTCTAAAGTATCTCAACTCGCTCACGGGCTCAGACAACAAGAGTGGAAACCTCGGAGCACTCGTACAGCAGTCCAATTCGATCACTCGTACCAAATTCCCAGCGTTGAACGATACGGCAGCATGGGCGCGCCTAGAGGCTGGTGATCCAGCGATGGCTGCCTATCATGCGGCAGTAACGGAAGTCTCTGACCAAATCGCCAAGATTCTTCAAGGTGGAGGTTCTGGAACTTCCGATGCCAAGATGCGACAGGCTCAAGAGCTGTTCCGTACGGGATTCAATAAACAGCAAATCACCGCAGTGGCGGATACCTTGAGAACGCTACTAGCTAATCGGAAATCTGAATTGATTGGCGGCAATCGGTATTTACAAAAGCAGTTTGGTTCAAGCACTCAGGCCATCTTTGCAAGTGCTCCAGGCAAGCCCCGATTGATGTCAACCGATGGAGGTAAGACTTGGCAACCAGCGCAATAACGCCTCCACCGGGATACACAATTGAGCAGCCGCAAAGCTCGCTGCCTGCTGGATACACGGTTGAAGGCCAGCAACCAGCGCAAGACACTTCCGGCCAAGAGACTAACGACATCGGTAAGACTATCATCGTCCCAAAAGAAGGCGAATCTTTTGAAGACACGATGAACCGTGCAATCGAACAGGGGAAGAAAACAACTCAGCAAGATATTAACGACGAGCTAAAAACTGCTCCCGGCAAACTTGCTACGGTCCTAGCGGCTGCTCCGCTAATCGGAGCTACAGGAGCGGCTGCAATCAATGTCCCAGCAACCGAAGGGGCGGGAATTGCTGCCGGAAGTAAGGCAGCTCTGGACGCTATTGGAGGATTGCCGGGGATACTGAAAGGTGCTTACGATTGGGCGGCTGCGAATCCCATAAAGGCTTACGTGTTGTACGAAGTGACGAAGGACTTAGCGCCGAAATCTATTGCAAAGATTTTTCATCTCGCTTCAAAGACTGGCGAGTAAGCCACATTCCAAGCAGCACTATTGCCGCGATCACGTCGAACGTTGTGGTTCTGGCGAACGCAAAGACTAGTGCAGCCGCTATCATCCAAAGAATCGTTGAGAGTTTCACTGGCATGATCCCCTTCCGCCGATCATTCGAACCTCGCAAACAGTCCCTGTTTGGGTATCTACCCTGTAAATCGTATCGAACTGCGAGCCATGGACGGCGGTTATTTGGTACGTACCCACTGGTTCTGCTGGACTTTGGGCGCGGCCTAAGACTGCAGAACCAAGCATGAATCCGAGCGCAACTAAGCCGAGCTGAACAGCAATACGTTTCATAGGGCGAACACTCTAACCCGCCTCTTCAAATCACACAAGACGGAATAAAAAGCGAATGCCGACAAACGTGTCCGGGTCGATAAAGTCCTTAGCAGAAGCCGCTGTAGGTTCTGCCAATAATGCCGTTCTCCGCTTTGTCCTACAAGGAACGGGCCAATCCCAGCCGACGATTGTAGGAACCGCGATTCTTGCCCCGTTCAGCGGAAATAATCAGTTCTACGTGGATCTTCCGGCAGATGCCAATGGGAACGTCTCAGGGACGATCTACTCAACTAGGGCAGCAGATGGCGTAGCGGGCGGGGATATTTCCGTATCGGGCTCAACGACTGCGGTTTATTACGACATGATGGTTGTAGCTGGAGGCGTTTCAGGCCCAAGGCAATCAATTCATGCCAAAAACGGTGCCACGCTCGATCCCTCTTCCGTTACTCCTATTACCACCCTACCAGTAGTCTCAGCACCTACAGGAGATGGAACATATGCCCAACTGACAGGCGGGAATACGCCGTTTACTGGATTCATCCAGTTCAATGCGGGCTTTTCAGGAAACGCGAAAAAGCTTAATGGAGTTAGGTTCGCCGATCAGTTTGCGGGAGCTAATGGAGGGGCTCAGATTAACAGTGCGCTTTCAGACTTGGGTTCATCGGCTGGCCGCATTCAAGCGGTTGAGGGGTTGACGTTCGGCGGCTTCAATGCTCCAGCTAACAATCAGTCAATTTGGGACTTCCGGCAGACTCAAGACATTCTCAACAATGCACCTCCGGGAACTCTCGCTACTCGCCCGACCGTACTAACTATCAATCAGAACCTAGGCGAGTTTTCGACGGCTGCTTTGACAGGTACAGTCACGCTTACTAATGGCTCAACCGCTGTGACTGGCGTAGGAACGAAGTTCACAACGGAAATTAACCCCGCATATTTCTTCGGTCCTTCGATTCGGCTATCCGCCGATGGCGTAACAAAATGGGCTGAAGTTGCTTCGGTTACCGATGATACTCACGCCACGCTAAAAGCCAACTACGCAGGCACGGGGGGTTCTGGTGCAGCGGTAATTCTTGTCGGGCAGGAAGGCCTCTGCATACGAGCTACTTCAACTGCTGGCACTCCGAACACTTACTCAGCGGGCGAATGGGTAGGCTTGTCAGTATTCGGCGTCAGATCAGGAGGTAAACGTGGCATATATGGCGCTAACCTTAACCTCACATATGCCACATCGGTCGACTCGAATCAAGGGCAATGCTTTGGCCTTGAAATTGACATTACAAACAATTCGGGAGTCGATGCGCCTCTAACTGGTTCTCTGGGAATTGACTTGAATGCAGTCGGGGCAAATAGGTGCGGAACTGCAATCAATATCGGGGGACAATGGTCAAACGGAATGATCTTGTCCGGCTGGGGCAGCGTTGGGCTCTACCTGCAAGGCAGCTCAAACCATATGCAATTCACTCCTACCGTGGACAATGCTAGCGTCCAACTGCAAGGGTTCAACGCTAATCAGTCTGCGACAACCTGGAAGATCAACAACGATGGATCAGCCCTATTCTCAAAGAATGTCAACTTCACCAATTCACCGTTACCTATCACCTGTAGCAGTACGAGCGGGGCTCAGCAAATCAGACTTGATGTAGTCAGTGGCAACTTCGCAGGCATTCAATACACCAATACCGGGAATCAACGTTGGCTTGTCGGAAAGAATGGAACTGCCGAGAGTGGAAGCAATGTCGGCTCAGACTTTGATTTCGACCGCTATAACGACGCCGGCACATTTCAAGACACTCCACTGAGCATTAATCGAGCGACTGGCTTAATCACTGTTGCCGATGGCATTACTATCAGCAATGGACTAACCGCTAACACGGCAAAGCTCACTGCTGCTGCGCCAACGGTCAGCGCGAGTCAGGTTGGCTTGGGCAGTACTACTGCAACTTCAGCAACAGCGGGAGCTAATGGAGCTGTGCCCGCCCAAGTTGCTGGGTATTTGATAATCAATGTGGCTGGGACCGCTCAAAAGGTTCCCTACTTCAACAGCTAAGAGGAAAATATGCCAGAGAGAGAACAAATCATCAGCTTTTTGCTAGCACAGTGCGATGCAAAGAACGAGGCAATAAAAGGTCTGCAACAGCAAATCGCAGACCTTCAAAAGCAGTCAGAGCCTAAAGCTGCTCAAGAGTGACAAAGCAGTCGTATTGGAATGTCGTGTTAGTCGTTCCGTCCCCGGTGATCTTGATTGGCTGCCCAGCAACAGCATGAAAGGCAAACATCAAGACGCGATGCTGAGGGGACGGAGCAGAAGTCTGTTGCCAGCTCGCAGGCTCAACGAAAGTTCCTCTTGTGTCCGTCCAGACTGTGTTCACATCAATTTCATTGGTGATGGTTCCTGCTCCCGCAGTCAGATAAACAACCATGCGGTAATCGCCGTCAGTCGTAGGTGTAGCCATGACCGTATCGGGAATTGGCCCGACTTGGCCGACGAACGCTTTATGAATGTTCTGCGGACTGGCAGCATGAACGGCAGAAACGATGCCATTGGAATCAGCCGACGATCCGCCGCAAGCTGTAAGGAAAAGCGAGAGAACAGCGATAGTGAGAAAATGCTTGGTAGCCATGAGACTCCTCCATTGAGTCGATTGGTTAGCCCCGGGCGTCTGCTGAGAACAGGCGCTCGGAGCGCAGTAATTGTAGCAAATCCCGTCTGAATTTTCCCAAAACACAACATGAGTCCCATCATTGACCATTTGCTTCATTCGGGCGAATTAGGGGTTTACATCCTAGTCGCATGGCAAGTGATCCGCCGTTTAAACCGTGACGATTCGATTAAGCGAGACTACCCGCCACACCGACATGTGAATGGAACGATCATTTACCCGCCAGAATACGCACCAGGGAAGATTGAGCGGACGAATGGGGCAGCAGCAGGGAGCTCACATTGATGGAATTTCCTCAGTTAGTTCAACTCGCCAAAGAAACTGCCCGAAAGCATGTTCTCGATCCCGCTCTTATCTGTGCAGTCGTAGAACAGGAATCAGACTGGCAACCGTGGGCGATTCGTTATGAACCTGCGTTTCAGAAGCGGTACGTTGAGCCTCTCGGCCTCACGAATCAGACGGAGATTGTTGCACGTTCGTTCTCGTGGGGATTGATGCAACTGATGGGCCAATGTGCGAGAGACTTAGGGTTTCACGACAAGATGGCCTCTCTTTGTGATCCGTTCGTAGGCCTCGATTGGGGCTGCAAGCACTTCGCTCGAAAGATAGACGCTGCTGGTTCGGATGTAACTAAAGCTCTGCTCTTGTGGAATGGTGGCGGCAATCCGGCCTATCCGCAGCAGGTCTTAGACCGAGTGAACAAGTATTACTAAGTGTGCCTCATACGGGCAATCAAGCATCGCTGCCCCATCTGCAATAGACACTACATCTGCCAGTTTCCCAAAGAATGCAATTGTGATGATGAGGCTATCTGTATCAGGTGTCTTACTTCGGCAGACATAGCAACTCAGGCTCTTGTGTTAATCCAACTGGCAAAGTGGGAGAGTGAACATGGCGAACGCTAAAGGAATCTTCAAGGCTGTAGCTCCGTGGTTATTCGCCGGAGCTTCGACGCTGTTACCTGGGCCATTAGGACAGGCTGCTGCGAAGATTGGAGAGATTGTTGGTAAGCCTGATTTAAAGCCAGACCTTGATGAGATTACCAATGCCGTAGCTGGTGCGACTCCAGAGCAATTAGCCTCAATTCGCGCAGCCGATCAGGAATACTCGCTCAACATGCAGAAGGCGGGATTCCAGCATATCGAAGACCTCACAAATGCTGCCTACGCAGACACAGCCAATGCGAGAGCGCGGGAAATCGCAGTAAGAGACAAGACTCCTGAAAGACTGGCCTATCTCATTGTTGGTTCAACGATGGGAATGTGCTGGTACGTTCTCACCGGCCATGCGCCGAATGCGACGGTCGCTCAAGCGGGGACTATAGGAACCGTACTCGGATACGCAATCTCAGAAGCAAAGCAGGCCATCGCTTACTTCTTAGGCTCAAGTCTCGGCAGCAAAGCGAAAGACGAGACAATCGACAATCTCAGCAAATAGGAGACTCTATGCACATCTTCTACGCAGTAGTAATCAGCGCAATCGCAGGTTTCGTGCTCGGCCTGGTATTCGGGCAGACACTCAAGACTGACGCTCAAGTTGAATTAGATAAGGCCAAGCGTGAGATCGCAACGTTGAAGTCCAAGGTTCGGTCCAAAGTCTAATGCCGTTCCTCTGGTGGGGCGATTTCCTCGGACTCTGGGATTGGGAGATTGACGATTGGGCCGATCCATACGATTCGGACGAACTCTGTTGACAGACTGGATTAGCCAGCCGCGCCCCGCAAGCCATAGGGTCAAGATTTTTCGAGGGGGACTTGCGCAGTCCGTCTCCACACTCCGCGTGAGTGCCGCTGCCAGCATCCTGATCCTAGCACTACTCGGCTGCGCTGCCCACAAAAAGCCTCAAGCCGTCATTCCCCTGCGATGTTTGCATGAACTGACCGTCACGGATTTTGCAGACAAGTGCGTCGAGATCGGGCCGAACCAAGCCGTCTGCAATAAGGTCAAGATTCGCTTCGCCTGCGTTTCCTACCCTCCAGGTACATGACCTTTCGCCCTGTCCCTCCTAAAACCGCCGAGTACATGTCCTAACGGCCATTCCCTTTAGTGACCTTGCGGTTTCCTTTCGTTGTTCGGTCGTAATCTCGACAGGCCCATTTCCGCAATTTACTCTCCTGATTCCCGAATAAGGAAAATCACTTACAAGGAGAAGGGAACTGCCAGAGCGCATGGGGGAGCTGTGTTTACGGCTCTCCTGTGAATATCCCGCCATCTGCTTGAAACGCAAGCATAATATTTTGCTTGACTCGCTAAAGCGGAATGCCTATAGTGTGTCCCAGCGATGCCGAAGGAAAAAGCAAGGCCGAAGACGATAACGATGGCTCCGAACGTGGCTGATTACCGGCTGCTGTCGGCGCTGTGCGAAAAGCTCGGAGTTCCGAACAAAAGCTCCGTTATCCGATTGGCCCTGAAGCGGCTGGCTGAGGCTGAAGGGGTCCGAGTAGCCTAAAAAGCTGCAATGTCCGATAATGGATACTGTTCCGTTAACAGGATATTCACAGGGCAGTACGTACCATCTTTAAGGTTACTTTGGGATTAAGTGGACGCGCTTTTGTGGCAGTTTTACATGCGCCGTGTTGGACGCTACTGCCCGCGTCAGGGCCTACCTCGCTGGCCGAGTCGATTGGGAGCCGAATCCCTACTACAAGGGGCGGTATCAGGTCGCTCTAGCAACGGTTGTGAATGCTGGAAAGGGCTTGAGCCTTCCGTATGAAGTAGCTGAGATTCTGTTCAGAGACTCGCGCTTTGCCAGAAAGATCGAACGCTGGCTAGAGCAGAGAGCAGAACAATTCCCAATCTGCCAAATCCGCTTTGATGGTTCCCTCGGTGACTGGCTAATTCCAAAGAAGTCAGTCCGCAAGATCGCCTCTGTCGAGAGGCGCGATGTCCGTACTAAAGCAGCAGCAGCCTAGCTCAACTGGACTCTCTCAGACTTCCACCCGCCCTCCTTTCCGCGAATGGCGGCTTAAGCACCGAATCAAAATTGCTCGTAGGCAACGAAATGGCCCCCTATTCGCGGAGCTGTGCTGGCAGCTAGGAAAGCTCAAAGCTCGGAAAGCAGGCAAGCCATGAACATACTCTGCACTCCCTATAGACCTAGACCTAAGACTCAACTGGAATTAGCCAGATTAGACCTGTTTGAGTTCTTTGCCGATTTGATTGAGGCGGAAGATGCCGAACAAGTTCAGGAATGGATTGATTCGCACGAAGGAGATGCAGCATGACATCGCATGACTACGCGGTTGAATTACGCCGAATTGCCGATGAGTTGGAGTCTCGGCCAGAGTTCGATCTGCCCGACTACACCCGAAAGGCTTACGTATCTTTCAGCTATTTCAGCGATAAGGGACGGTTTATTAGTGCGGTCAGGGCGCTCGGCAGTTTATCAAAAGACTTTAGCGACAAGACGTATCTTCGGGTATCTAAATCGCTCGGAACGACTGCCTCTATCGACATGAACGTTAATCGTGATTCAGTTTGCCGTCTAGTCCGAGAGGCCGAGTATGAATGCGAGCCCCTGCTGAATGCAGAAGAAATGGCAGAAATCGCGTAATGGCCGAGCGCAGATATTTCGTCACGCACGAAGGCATCACGATGGATGTACGAATTTGCCGTAACCGATTTGGCAAATTGGTAATTCGCGGATGGGTTGACGGGGAGGAGCGCATGGGCCACGAAGTCGCTGAGGATCGCTCAGGGCCGGATTCCCGCCGAATCCATAGGGCCATTATCTACCGGATTGAAGAGATTAAGCGTGAACGGAAGCTGGAGGGTCTTAATGGCTGATCTACGTCAATTCCCCTCACCGGATCTCTCTCAAGAATTTCTGGAGCTAGCTTCTCCAGACTCAATTATCGAGATGAGGCAATGGGCCGCAATCTTAAACTTTGCCGCCCCGCAGGTTAAGAAACAAGTTTTGACAGTCATGCAGTCGATGTACATGAGAGGGCGGATAGATGCCACTCAGGAGAATGCGCAATTTCTTAAGTCTTTGGAGGCGACACTGTGAACGTAAGACTTTTACGGAAGATTCAGAAGCATATTTTAGCCGAGCCTAAGCGGTACAACCAGAACGTTACCATCGAGACGGATCAGGATGAGATACGAGACGTAAACGGCGGCGTTCCTAAGTGCGGGACTATGGCCTGCATTGGTGGGTGGGCATACATTCTTAGCCGCGTCAGACCTAACTTGGATTTTACGTTTGACCATCTCGGCAAGGCTCGCCGCGAATTGAAGATTACTGACGAGCAAGCCGACCGCTTATTTGACAGCGTTGCTAGCGGATGCACGAATTATTGGCCGAAAAAGTATGCCGACGCTTACCTCAAAGCTAAAACGCCAGCGGGAAGAGCACGCGCAGCAGCTCGGAGAATTGACCACTTCATCAAGACAAAGGGGGCCGAGTGATTAACGAGCTTATAGACCAAGTAGACCGAGTTCTCAAACTTCCAGCAACGAAGGATTCCATGAGGCGGGATGTCTACAAGTTCGCAATCCTGAATGGGACTTTCGGCGTAACCATACCGGAAATCGTGAGCCATTTAGGGATTCCGGACGACTCAGCCTATGACGTAGTGCTTGGCCTGACTGCCGAGGGGATGCTGGATTTGAAGGGTAACGAGTTTCGCGGGAATGCTGCGGTGCTAGTGCCGGTTTATGCGGAGGTGCGGTAATGGAAGATGACGCTAAGGGCTTTGTAGTCGGGATTTCGAGCGTGGTGCTCGTCATTATCGGGCTGATAGTTGCTGGAATGTATGCCCTGCCAGCCTACAGCCGCTATCAGGACAGAGCGAACGAGCAGAACCAGATTTTCCTCAATTCCCTGAAGATTCAGCAGACTCAACAGCTCGTAGAGGTCGAGAAGCAGAAGGCCGCAATCAAGCTGGCTGAAGCTGTCGGAATCCGCAAGGCTCAGGACGAAATTAACGCGACTCTGACCAATAAATACCTTCAGCATGAGGCTATAGAAGCTCAGCGGCACATGGCCGACAGTCCTAACCACACGACAATCTATATTCCGACTGGGAACAATGGGATTCCGCTCGTAAAGACCGTCGATGAGGACAAATAGCCATGACTACAGAAGCCGACATGATCCGAGCTAGAGAGGAATTGGAAAAACTCAACAATATGTGGCGGCTCGTAATAACCGAGGACGAGCAACGGTTTAGAGATAGGCGGACTGCTCTAGCTGTAGTCGGTTTAGGGCTGCTGGTGTTTTGGGGAGCGGTTATTTGGGGGCTATTGCGGTGAAGCGGGCGTTCTATCAATTCCGCCTGCTGGTTGCGGAGACGTTGCTCGGATGGGCCTTCACGATCATGCCAAACTCGCCAAACAAAGAATCATTGGCCCGATTTATTGAAGGCTACATCGAAACCGAAATCGGATTATGAGCCTACTTTGGTCAGACAAATCGGAGTACGCATTTCCTAAGCCGCAGAAGGCCGAGAAGCGCGTCAAGCACTCGCCATTGAACTACGAGAAGCTCCGAGCCTGTGTTTACGAGAATCAACATGGTTGCTGCGCCGATTGCGGGAAAGAGCTAGCAATGCTGCCGGAAATGGACTTGCACCATGAGAAGAAGCGCAAGATGGGCGGCGGCTCTAGGGATGATCGGTATGTGACTGGCCTTTGCCGAACTTGCCATCAGAAGCGTGAGAGCAATCCCGAATGGAGCAAGAAATGAGTGAAATCTACGCGCCGACACTCTGTAATCGCTGCTTTGATGGTAACTGTGAAGATTGCGATGGAGTAGCGCGGCTGAACATAAACGGGGAAACGTTCTTTGGGAAGTGCCGCTGTAATCACCGGAGATTCAAGAAGGCGAAAGATGCACCAACACAAGTGGACGTGGCCGAACAAACTAAAGAAACCGCCTGAGGGTTACGACTCTTACCAGGTCTGTACGGTTTGCGGAGAAGAAAGACTCTACAGCTTTGAACGAATGGAAGCTGGACCCGAATTGTATATAGCAGGCGCATATCACTCAGCGTGAGGACAGCATGAGCACAGCGATCCAAAAAGTTCAGCCGATTCAGCAGTTAGACGCGAATGCGATTGAAACGGTCCTACTTCGCGGCGATTTATCCAAGTTAACCGACAATCAGAGGCTTGCTTACTATCAGCGACTCTGTGAGTCGGTAGGGCTGAATCCCTTGACTCAGCCCTTTCAGTATCTCTCGCTGAACGGAAGGTTGGTGCTCTATGCGCGGAAGGACTGCACAGACCAGCTACGAAGTATTCATGGAGTCTCTGTCGAGAAATTGGAGCACAAATCTGAGGATGGCTTGTTTGTCGTTACCGCAAATGTCCGAGACGCAAAGGGCCGAACTGATGCAGCGATTGGAGCGACGAATATTGAGAGCCTCAAAGGCGAAGCTAAAGCTAACGCCATGATGAAGGCCGAGACAAAGGCCAAGAGACGCGCAACACTTTCTATTTGCGGACTTGGAATGTTGGACGAAACCGAGGTCGATTCAATTCCTGGCGCGATCCCGATGGAGCATGTAGCGAACGATGGCAAAGTTACAGTGAACTGCGAAGATTGCAAAAAGCCGATCAACGCAATTACGGTCAACGGGAAAGAGTTCTCGATTGAGAAAGTCATGTCCAATTCTCGGAGACATTGGGAACTAGACCTCTGCGGAGATTGTCAAGCAAAACGCGTTAAAGCCTCCCAGGAACCCGAACTACCGCCACAAGAGCCTATCGAAGATATACCGGCCGCGCAGGAGAAGCTAGAACGCGAAAGACAGGCCGTCCAACACGAGACTGGAAAGCCAAAGAGGAAGTCTAAGCAAACAGACTTCAATCCGGCAGAATTTGAAATCTCAGATAAGGACACGCAAGACTTCGATGCTTCCGAGCTGAAAAGTCCGGCGCTGAAATTCTGATGGGTAAGAAAACAGTTTGGAATCCTAAGTTATTGGCCTTGTTGTTCAGGGATGTGATGAAACGATTTAGTGACAGGAGGAAGTAGCAATGAATGATGGTCCGCAGAAGTTATCTCTCGACAATATTTGCGGCGGGGCGGCTCAGGAACTTTTCGAGCGAGCACTAGCAGAGCTTGTTGACAACATCAACGATCCAAATACGAAGGCTGAGCAGAAGCGCGGTATTACTCTGCAATTCACCTTCTCTCCGTTTCCCGACCGTTCGGGCGCGACTGTGACCTTCGACTATAAGTCGAAGTTGGCAAGCGTCAACGCCGTGAAAGGTAACGCTTTCTTCTCTCGGCGCGGCGGCCAGACGTTCGCCTTCTCTCGCGACCCCCGACAGACGGCTTTGTTCGCTTCTGAGCCCACAGTTAGTGAGGCGAAACAATGATTAAAGAAGCAATCGACAGAGTTTTAGCGCTCGCTCCTGTCCAAACGATTCAGGTCGATGGGCGAAACTACACAGATAAGGGCATTCATCCTGTAACTGACCCGCTTGCAGGAAGCGTGGATGTTGCAACCCTGCAAGGCTTGGTTGATTTGGTGAATGTTGGCGTGGAAGCTCTCGACCCTAAAGCCTTCATCGCTCATGTCGTAGATCATCAAACCGTTCGCCTCATTGCCAAAGTTAGCGACACATGGGCGCGGCGGCAAACACTCGTAACAGTCAATCTTCCAAAGACTCAGGGGTTCAACTTCGGCACATGGTTAGACCATGAAACCTTCATTATCGGAGTGCAGGCCAACTTCACTGCTGATGGTGACCGTGACTATGTGCTCAAAATCGCAAGCAATATTACGAGCGAACAGGTCAAGACTTCGCAGGATGACGGGATCTCTCAACAGGTCGGCCAGAAGGCAGGAGTCGCGCTAGTCGGCACTGAAACACTGAAAAGTCGCGTGAGCCTAGCTCCGTTCAGAACCTTCCGCGAAGTTACTCAACCTGCAAGCGAGTTCATCTTTCGCGTCAAGCAATCAGGCGATAACAAACCAAATCTGGCGCTATTTGAAGCGGACGGCGGCAAATGGAAGATTGATGCCGTTGAGGAAGTTGCGCGTTATCTCCGCGTGGCAATTCCGAGCATTCAAATAGTCGCTTAAGTTTCCCGCTGACGACGGGAAGGGCTGAACACAAGGGACTACGCCAATTTCTATTCTAGGAGATTGGCGTGAGAAAGCGAATCACTTTTGCTGTACTTGCGGCTGCATTGATTTTGGGATGCGCCGTTAAACATCAACAAAAAACTAACACTCCGGGATCGGGTGGCGATCCGGTTCCCGTTTGTCCTGACCCACAAGGATGCTGAATAAATGGCGAGTTGCGGCATGGTTTGGAGTCTTTTCCCTAGTGCTACAGCTCGCCGTTGTTTTGTATACGAGGAACGTTCCAAGCGGGAATTACGGTTACGACTATCTGACTCACGGTCCGAGCTGGCACGTAATTGGGTGGGAATTGTCTATTGGGTTCTTGGGAGCTTTGGTCATTTGGAGGACTTCCCCGAGATTGCAGACGAGAGTCAGGCGAGACGTAAGCATAATCAGGGAGTTTGTTGGGATAGCTCGGGATATTCATAAGCTCCCCGTTCCCTCTCCAGCAGAGCAAGAACTAGACGTATGGAGCGGGATTTATAAGAAGCGGCCTCAAGTAGTGAAGTACGCAGTTGAGAGAAGGAAAAGGGCTTAGTGGCATCAGACTTCAGGCTATTAGCGGGATTCCCCGAGCACCATAAGACGCAGCGCATGATTGAGCGACTTGGCACTGGTTCCGTCTATCACTGGATTTCGCTTTTGGCTTGGAGTTGCCGTAATCGTACCTCGGGAGACTTCTTTGGGATGTCAACAGAGGATATAGAGTTGCACGCAAAGTGGCCTAACTTCATCGTCAAGAAAGAGCCGTACAAGGGTAGAAAGAGTCGCGGGTTGTTCGTCGAAGTCTTACTTGAGGTGAAGTTCCTCGAAAGTTGTGAACAAGGTCTGAAGTGGCACGATTGGAGTGAGAATCAACCTTATGTAGCAAAAGAGCAAGAAAGAATAGCGGCGTCGAAAGCGGCAAATGAGGCTAAGAAAACAAAGCAGTTAGAGAGGCAGCAAAAACTTATGGAAGGCCATAGGGCTATCGCGCAAGCAGAGCGGATAGCGGAAGAACAGGAAGCGGTCACCGCAAAACCGGAAAGCGGTCACGCCCCTTCCCTTCCTAACCCTTCCCTTCCAAGTCAAAAACAAAAGCTTTGCGCTGAAGCGCCGAAAGCTAGGGGCTGTAG
>Ga0070741_10003185_pt1 | contig 41426 bp, 39 predicted proteins | sample Coa_R1_4_FD_66440 | JGI IMG/M metagenome (GOLD analysis project Ga0070741, IMG submission 66440) | Surface soil microbial communities from Centralia Pennsylvania, which are recovering from an underground coalmine fire - Coalmine... | ecosystem: Environmental > Terrestrial > Soil > Unclassified ... | reverse complement strand
TCGTCGGCCTTCGCTACGCTCAGGCCTCCTCAAGCCCTCGACCAAGAGATGGTTTCCCCAACCCAAATCACCTGTCCCCTTTTGAACTCGCGGCCGTCCCCTTTTGTTCCCGCCCCAACACAAAGAAAACTTTTTGATTTGGATCGATCGGTTGGGATTGGCTTGGAGTGACCTGAAGCTGGTTCAGATTCTCAAGGTTGAGGATGAGCGGCGAAGTGAGACCAGGGCGGCGATGGCAAATGTGCTTACTTCGGTTCGACGAGTGCTAAGCCTTTAACCTGGGAAAAATGTCGATGATTAAAGGTGGCTACTTCGTCATCCCGTTCCAACGCCGTCGCGGCGACGATAATATCGTAATATCCAATCATCTTGCCGGAGGCTTCCAGGCTGGCCCAAATGCGGGCATGTTCATAGGCCGTCTGTTCAGTATAAGGGATGACGGGTAATAGCGCCATCAGGCTCTGCAGGTAGTGTTGACGCTTTAGCTGATGAGCTCCGGCGGCCCGCTCCACGCCGTGCCAAAGCTCTGCGACGGTGATGGCAGCTACTTCGAATTGCTCATCCGGACGGGCAGCCAACCAACCTTTGAGATCAAATCTCCCTTTCTCGCCGCGAATGATGACGTCCGCATCCAGAATTATTGCCATTTACCCCCAGGGGGTTTCAGCGTTTTACGAGCAGTTTGCATGTCCCGGTGCCAAGCGGCGGCTTCCCTGGCCGGCAGATCGGCTTTGGCCAAAGCTTCAGCCAGATCCCTGCCCGTGCAGAGCTTTCGACCGTCTGGTACCAAGCGGGCAACCGGCGAGCCGTTTTTAAGCAGAATAAAGGTGGTGTTTTGGTAATGGGCGCGATTGACGCAATCTGCAAAATTCCGCGCAGCTTCGGTGACGCTAATGGTCGTCTTTCGCATAAAATCAGATTATCAGATTTTGCGGAGATGTCAATCTCGCCTGGTTGAGAGCGCTGAGAGGAAGTGTAAACAGAAAAGAAGAAACTCCTGTTGAAGTGCCTTTCGGGGTTTCCGCAATGTGCTCATCCTAATGAGCCATGAATTCTGGCCGGCGCAGCGTACGAAAGAAAGCTCTCGCTCAAAAAAAATGCCTGTCGGTATCAGTTTTTCAACCCCACAGCCGGCGCCAGAGCCCGCGAAGCCGACCGCCCAGGTTGGCCCCGGACAGACCGACGAGCGCATTCGTAACCTCAGTCGACTGCGGATTAAGCTGCCGTGCCTGCACGAGCGAGGTGCGGGCCGGGCCGAGCAAGCCAAGGGCGTGCTGGCATTGGCCAAGTTGAAGCCAGAGCAGGAAATGTCCCGAGTTGAGTTCGACGGCTTGCTGGATGAGTTTTAGCGCCAAAGCGAATTGCTCGTAATAGAAACGAATCCGGGCAGCCAGCCAACGAATGAACCAGTCGTGCGGCGCCAGCAGCAGAGCTTTATCGAAACAGTAATCGGCGCGTGCTTCCCGTCGGGCCAGTAGCACGTCCGCGCGAGCCAGCCAGACGTAGGGATCGTCGCCGTGTTCTGCGATGGATGAATCGGAGAACACCAAAGCTCCTTCGAGATCGCCAGTGCGGGCCAGGGCGACCGCCTTGGTGGCCAGCAACTCCGGGTAATTGGGGAAGCGCTCGAGGGCTTTGTCGGCCCAAAGTTTAGCTTCTCGATACTCTTCCAATTCAATCAACATCCGCACCTGTCCGGCCCAGGCGGAAGCGTTGCCGGGATTATACTCGAGGACTTTGGAGTAGAGCCGCAACCCCGATTCGAATTGCCCGTTTTCAAAGGCAAGCCGCGCCTCTTTCAGGTAGTGGGCCTCGCCTTTGGATGAACCTTCAGACTGGCGGTTCGAGTCCTGAGATTCATCGCCAAATTCAAGATTGGTGAACCGGCTCATACTCGAGCGGGGGCTTGGGCGAAATTCGCGTTACGGGCACGTCCGCGAGCCCAATTCCTCTGCGCGTCGATCATTTCCGCCATTGTCCGGGCCAGTGGGACGGTTTGTGCCAGGGAGGCCAGGATCTGGGACGTGCAAAGATTCGTTTTGGTATAGAAGGCATCGTACAACGCGCTGATGATGGACGCTTCAATCTCCGCCCCACTGAAGTCCCCGCTCGCCTCAGCCAGCGCCGCCAACTCGAAATCCTCGGCCGGTCGGCCGCGTTTGCTCAGATGGATTCGGAAGATTTCCTGCCGCTCTTCGCGGGAAGGCAAATCCACGTAAAATATCTCATCAAGCCGTCCCTTGCGCAGGAGTTCGGGTGGCAACTGCGAGACGTCGTTGGCAGTGGCGACAACGAAAACCGGCGCGGTTTTTTCCGAGAGCCAGGTGAGGAAAGTGCCAAACACCCGGGCGGTGGTGCCTCCGTCGGTCATGCCTGAGCTTTGAGAGCCGGCGAATGCTTTATCAATCTCATCCACCCAAAGAACTGCGGGCGCAATGGACTCAGCCACGGCGATGGCGCGGCGGACGTTTTCTTCGGAAGAGCCAACCAGGCTGCCGAACATGCGTCCCATGTCAAAGCGAAGCAAAGGCAGTTGCCAGAGCCTGGAAACGGCCTTGGCACAAAGGCTTTTCCCGCAACCTTGCACACCCAGGAGCAACACGCCTTTGGGCGGAGGCAACCCGAAGTCAGCGGCTTCCGGTGTGAAGGCGATGGCTCGCTTTTGCAGCCAATCTTTCAGGACGGCCAATCCGCCCACATCGCGAAAGTCTTCCTCGGTGGCGTAGTATTCGAGCAAACCGCTTTTACGGATGATCTGTTGCTTTTCGGCAAAGACTTCGTGGATGTGCTCGGAACTGAAGCGTTGGTATTTTACCAGGATCTTGGCAAACACGTTCTCAGCCTCGCTCAACGTCAGGCCCAGGGCCGCCTGCAGCAGACGTTCCCGGCTTTGGGGATCCAATTCGACCTGGATCTGCTTGTAGGCCTTCACGTCCTCCAGGATTTTGTCCAGTAAGGCTCCCAGGTCGTCCTTGGCGGGCTGGGGAAAATTTATGACGGTGATCTCCTTTTCCAACTCGGGTGGAACCTCCATCACCGGTGAGATCAAAACGATCGTCTTGAAGCTATTCTTGAGATGCAGCGCAATGTCTTTGAGGCGCCGGATGATGGCGACATTATTTCGAGTAAGGAACGGATGAAAATCCTTGAACAAAAAGATGGCCGGCTCGACCTGGTCGATGACCAGATCCAGGGCCGCGGCCGGATCTTTGGTCGCGGCGTTGCGATTGCGTTGCGACTGAATCGACGAGCCCGCCGGGACCAGGCCGGAGCTGCACGTCCATTCAAACACTTTTTTCTGTCGCCGCGCCGCGATCTCCTGCAACACGGCTTCCACCCGGGTTTCCTCGTTGGTGATGATGTACAGGATCGGATACCGAGCTCGAACTAACGTCTCGATTTCGTCCTGCCAGCGCTGGATCTGCGGGGTCACTGGTCCGCTCCTCCGAAAAGCCGACGCCACCAGGCACGGCGGCCGGCGGGGGGAAGTTCCTGAAGCGAAGCTTGGAGCCGTTGCGCCAGGGCTGAGGGAACCGGGGTCTGCTGAGCGTCGTGGCGAAGCAACTCCTCGACGGTCGCAAATTCGCGCGGCGCGACAGGTTGAACCTGGTGCACAGACTCCGCCTGCTGCTGCTCTTCCGCGTGTTGTTGCCGGACTATCTTCTTGTGCGAATTCATAAACTTCTCAAGCGGTTTGCTGAAAGCGAGCCGCAAACGCTTTGCGGGCGCGGTGGAGTTTGCCGCGGACGGCATCAGCGGTTTGGTCGGTCAGGGCCGCCACCTGATCATAGCTCATTTGTTCATCAGCCACGAGCAGCAGGAGCAACCGGTATTCCGCTGGCAAGGCATCCAGAGCCTGCTGAATGCGTTGGCCAAGCTCCTTGGTCTCGAGAACACGCAAAGGCGAATCGGTTCGGGCCGGGGTGCCCTCAAAAACGAAGTCGTCCACATTCGAGACCATGTGCCGCTCGTTCCAGGCCTGTTGAAGATTGCGACAGTGGTTGATCGTGATCCGATAAAGCCAGGTGCGCCAACTGGATTCACCGCGGAATTGGCTCATCTTGCGGAAAGCCTTTAAGAAAACATCGTGCGTGGCATCCTCAGCCTTTTGTGGATCGCTGAGCATACGCAACGCCAGATAATAGATGGCCCGGCTGTGCTCCTGATAAAGTTCAGCGAATTCCGAGGGCTCCAATCCCGGCTGTGGCCTGTCCAAAGTTTTGGCTGGTTCCAGCGATTCGCTCACGATGCCGTTCACTCACGATTAGACAGGACTCGCCAAGGCTTGTCACGCTGGCATTTGCGCTCGGAAACCGCATGTTTCCAGGCCCCTCGGAGCGCTGGTGAAGTCATCTTCAAATGACCGGGCCATCTTCCCGCAAATGCCGCCCAGCGCTCTTGCGCGCTCGGTCAATCTCTGGTCGTCACCAGCACAATACCCTGTCCCGGACGCAGCCCGTAATGAAACGGCTCGGGAATGAAGTCCAGGGGGTACTCGGGTGACACATCCTTCAAAGCAGCTCCGGACTGGACATAATGCCGGAAGGTATCGGTATAGAAGTCCTGGTGATGCCAGGGATCTTTGTTCAGGATCAGCAAGGCTTCATGCGGCCGCTTTACTGAACCTTTCCACAAAAGGAGGATGTTGGGATTAGGCGAAGGCAGCGTCTGGGTTGCACTCTCTTCCAGGAAAATAGGGTAAGTCTTCTTGATTGCGTTGACCTTGGAAACATAGCCGCAAAGGTCGATGGTCGTGTTTTCCCAGTCCGCAGGCGTAGTGTGGATGACATGCAGTGGTTTGGAGAAGCCGAACTCAAATCCGATCGGCATCATCACGCCCGCTGAAAAAAGCGCCGAGAACAGGTACCGTTGTTTGAGGGCATCGACATTGCCATTGAACTCGGCGATGAGCCGGCCGGTGTCGTGGCTCTCAGGAAAACTGATTGACCGTGTCGATTCTCTCAAGAGGTTGTACTGCGACAAAAGCCAGCTGTCCTGAAAATTCCAGTACTTCGAGCTGTTAAACACGTAATTGAACCCGGCGCGCGCAGTTTCTTTGGTTTGGTCGGCGGTGCAGCCGAGCGTTTCCGCTGCGAAACATGCCTCTGGATTCTTCTGGCGTGCGTCCTGAATCAGCCGCTTCCAGAATTTCCGGGGAACTTTATAGGCGGCGTCACAGCGAAACCCCTCGAACCCGAGCCCAAGGAGATGTTGGACTACCCGCAGGCAATACTGGTAAAGCCCTTCCGGATCGGAGGTGTGATTGTGGTCGAACTGCGCCAGGTCCTTCCAAACGACCTTTTGCTGGTTATGCATGCAAAAGGCGTTGGCTACCCGGCCGTCAGGTTCCCGCACAAACCACTCGGGGTGCTCCTGGGTGATGGGCGCATCGATGGCGCTGTGATTGATGACCAGATCGATCATCAGTTTGAGCCCTGCTTGGCGCGCGACTTCCATCATATGCCGAAACTGCTCGTCCGGCGAGGCCGAGTCCTCCCGGTCAAGCAGAGCCGGGTTGAATCGAAAATAATCGGCGATCGAGTACAAGCTCCTGGAGGCGCCTAACTGCTGAATCGGGTTGCAAAAGACCCAATCAAAACCCATGTCGGCCGCCCGCCTGAGGTGCGGAGCCCATTTAGTAAAGGGTCCGGCGAGCAGCGGAAACACGTTGTAAAGAAACATATCTATGGTTCGTCCGTTCGAGCGCCGCAATCAAGCTCAGCGAGTGAGGAATTCGCCCAGTTGACGAGGAAGTGGCGAGGGCCGAGCGACCGAGGCCCCTCTCGGGCCCGATGGCAAATCCTGGCGTCCTAGCGTGAGCAATTTCGGGCTCAGGGACGGAAGAATCTCACGCTAAGACGCAAAGCCGCCAAGAAGACGACGGTTGAAGCCGAAATCCAAAGCCGAAAAGATCCAACCCCTACTCTGACCAGAAGGAGAGGGTAGGGTTTTACCCCATTGGCCATCGAGGCCAAAGTCAAGATCCTGGGGTCTGCAACCCAGGTCCGGTGCGTCAGAAGTGTCTTCGGCTTCTAGTCCGCTTCGCGCTGCATCTGCCCTGAGCGAGCGATAAGACCGATGTCTAATTCTGGACAAAACCCTGTTCCAATTTGTCCAGGCAGGACAGCTCAAAACATTTTTTAAGAATTCCGATAAAATATTTGCATGCTCTTGATCCTCAAATTATTGTCGGGCCTCAACGCATACCCTCGATGCCCGCGGGATGGGACCGCGGTTTGTTCTTTTGAGAGAATTTTTTGCAATCAACCACGACAATGCCTATGAAACACAACTCCCCTCTCCTGGCCAATGGCGGTCTGCGCGCCATGTTCTTGAGTTTCGTCACAGCGCTGGTACCGAACCTGGTTCAGGCCACTCCTTATGCCACCTGCCTCACTAATAACGGCGACGGCAGCATTTCCTTTCGGCTGAACCAGGCCACCGGGACGAATGATCTCGTGCAGGTGATTTCCGGCGGTGTCACTAACACGTTGCAAGCTCCGAGCGCGGATCCAACCAAAGTGTTGGCGCGCGGCCTAATCACCACGAACCTGGGCATCACCGGTACATTCCAAGTCCGCATCAAACACATCGGCAGCGGGGTGATTTCAACCAACGGCCCCGCAATTCCCTTCAATTCGCCACGAGGCATTGCGGTGAACAATAATCCCGCCAGCCCGTATTTCGGGTGGGTGTACGTAGGCAACAGCGCGGCGGGGTCAAAAGGAGACGGCATGTTCGCTTATAGCGCCGACCTGTTCGATGTCCTAGGCCAGGGAGCGACCGCTAAGACGGGCGGCTATAACTTCGGCACGGGCGGCTCATCGGCGCCGTACCATACCTCGGTTGCGCCGGACGATTCGGTGCTCGTGACTGATTGGTCGGACGCGAGCGGTAACGTGATTTCCATGACGCCCTTGCTGGACAGCTTCACTTACACGCTCAAGCCCTTGACGGGCGTTGCCGCCGCACCCGTGGGGACAAACAACAATCACGGAAGCGTGATCAGCGCCGTCATGGTGGGCAGCGGCGCCAACCGCAAGCTGTACACGATGGACGAGGATTATCAAACCGATCCAACCTCCACAGCGGGGACCGAATGGAACAGCGCCTGGGAATACGACATTGGGGACGCCCCACTGCCTTGGACCAATGCGCCAAACCGCAAGCTCATGACGCCGTTTTTGGCTTCCTTCTCTGGCCAGAACCAAAAACTGGAAGTCGTCGGCCACTATCTTTATTGCAACCAGCGCCGGTCCAATCCGCCGCAACATTCAGCGTATATCGTCGACCTCAACAACCTGCAAGACCCAAGCACCTTCAACGGTTCTACGCCGTGGGGCGCCTTTTGGACCTCACAAGGCGAGAGCCTCGCGGAAGGTTTTAGCGACGACGTTTTACGCGACACGATGACCATCGACGTCAGTCCCGACGGAAAATGGTTCGCCGCGATTATCGCCGCCGGTAGCGCGACCATCACGGCCCCGGATGGCACCACCTTCGCCAATGTCGCCAATGACATCATTCTCATTCCGCTGACCAATGGCATTCCCAACATCCCGGCGCGCCAGGTCTACCGCTTCGGCGGTGCCACCTTGGGCCGGGACATAACGATTGACGCGGCGCACAATATCTATATTTGCAGCAGCGGCCTGGGGATCGCTCAGGCGTTGGACATCGGTGAAAGCACTGACGCGATCAGCGGTTCGGACGGCACGTTCAGCATGGCAACACCGGCAACACAGGTCTCAGTGGCAGCGAGCACACCTCTGGCTTATGAGCAGAGCGCAGTGCCCGGCGTGTTCACCATTACGCGCACGCCTGAGGACATCGGCAATCCCGTAACCATTTTCTACACCATCACGGGCACGGCCAAAACCAACGTCAATTACGTCCCGCTCAGCGGCAGCGTGACGCTGCCGGCGGGCGTGACGTCCACGAACCTCCAGGTCACGCCGATCAGCGACAATAACCCTGATGCGACCCTGACGGTGAACCTGGCGGTGAAAGGCAGCGGCGGCTACTCGGTTGGTTTCCCCAATTCCGCCACAGTGTACATTGTCGATAATTCAACACCCCAGGTTCAGATCGTTTCGTTGTCGACCAATATCTTCCAGGGAAATACCAACGATTATGCGGCCATCCATTTGCGACGATTGGGCGATACGAACGTTTCAGTGACGTTAAACGCCGGCAGCTTCGCCTTTGCCGGGTCGGCGGTTTCCAACGTGGACTACTACCTGGCAAACCTGCCGATCACTCTCGATCCCGGCGTAGTGGATCTAACCGTCCCCCTCATCTACCCGCTGAAAGCTTCAACCGGTGTGGGCGGACTCAGCATCTTCGCGACTTTGATGCCGGGCGCGGGCTACACGGTGACTAATAACACCGCCGCGACCACATTGACCCAAGAGGGGCTTCCCGCCGGAACGGTGCTGTTCTCCGACGACTTTGAGAATGACCCTTCGGGGAGCAACTGGCAGGTCGCCTTTCAATCCTACACCAACGGCTCGACCGATTATAACCTGGTGTTCGGTTACGATTATTCCTCTGGCTCGATCGGAAATCTTTCGCCGATCCCGCCCGCCCCGCACTCGACCAATGGCACCACCAAAGGCGTTTACATGACCGTCAATAAAAACGCCGGTGTCTCGGCCGGGCTGAACATCTATCTGAAGAACCACAACTTCAGCGGCAACTACGCCCTGCGCTTCGATATGTTCCTGGTCGAAAACAGCTCCGGCACGGCTCAATCCAAGGTTGAAGACGCTTTATTCGGCATCAACCATGATGGAACACACACCAATTGGTTTCGAAACGCCCCGACCGGCACCAGCCCGCTGGACTCGCCAACGGCCTCGGATGGGCTTTTCTTCGACGTCGGAGCCGACGGAAATGGGGGCGGCGGCGCGCCGTATGACTTCGCCGCCTGGAGCGGCCCGACTTACACCAACACTGTCAACGTCGTTGGCCCGACCAATTTCCTGGCCCGGGCAGCCACGACAACGCGAGACATCTTCAAACGGCCACCTTACGACGGAGGCACAACCAATGGAGGCGACCCGGCGAATACGGTCCTGAATCCAACTCCAACCTGGACCCAAGTCGAAGTCAGCCAGGTTCAGACCGTGCAGGGTAATCTGATCACTTGGAAGATGAACAACACGGTGATCTTGAGCTTTTACAGTACCAATAGCGCACTGGCCTCGGTAACCAATGGCACGATTATGCTGGGCTACTGCGACCCGTGGGACGACTTGGGCAACGGCACGCCGGGTTCTGGTGAAGGTGCCGTCATCTATGACAACGTGCAAGTCGTACAACTATCAGTCCCAGTTGTCACGGTACAGCCGACCAATGCGGTAGCCGATATTGGAGGCAGCGCCAGCTTTACGGTTTCAGCCACGACCAGCACTGGCGTCACTAATTACCAATGGTACGCCAGCGGCGTGGCCATTTCGAACGCCACCAGCGCTACCCTGACGATTAACCCCGTGGCCGCCTCCAACTTTGGCAAAACGTACGCAGTCCAGGTCAGCGATGGCACGTATTCGGTCTGGAGCAGCAACGCTGTTCTGGTCGCCGCCACAGGGCCGACAATTGTTACCCAACCGGTGAGCCGCTCCGCTGTGGTGGGCAGTTCACCTTCCTTCTCGGTAACCGCCGGCACCTCCACTGGAATCACCAATTACCAGTGGAGTTACTACGGAACGAATTTGCCGGGCGCCACTAGCCGCACGCTGACCCTGACCAAAGTCCAACCGATTAGTTTTGGCGGCCCCTACACGGTCAGCGTTAGCGATGGATCCTCCTCGATTACAAGCGCCGCCGCGACGCTTACCATGGCGACGGCGCCGTCCGCAAGCAGTCCTGCCCGTTACGGGAACAACTTCGCGCTCAGCTTTGGAACGGAGTTCGGTCCCTCATACGTGCTGGACTACAAGGCAGCCCTGACCGATCCGGCCTGGACACCGGTCAGCACCAATGCCGGGACAGGTGGTGTGCTCTCGATCACCAATACCTCGGCAGCTCCACAGGGCTTTTATCGAGTCCGGCTGCAGTAAGGCTTCACCTGAGCCGGAGATCGCAAGCGGGGCGGCAGTTTGACCCTGTGCGATGCCCGGCTTAGGTTGCCACAACCTTGAGAAGGCATGTTCTTGTCTGAGTCGTGCGTCGGTGAAAAGAAAGATCAACGTGGTTTTACGCTGATCGAGTTGTTGGTGGTAATCGCAATTATCGCCATCCTCGCGGCCATGCTGCTGCCGGCCTTGAGTCGGGCAAAATCCAAGGCCGAGATCGCCCAGTGCTTGAATAATCTCAAGCAGTTGCAGATCGGCTGGCAGCTTTATGCCGGGGATTTTAACGACGTAATGCTGCCCAACGCGCCGTTCGGAATAACCACGGAAAAAACGTGGGTCTACTCCGGTACGGGGGAGGATTGGCCTGCCGTCGACGCCAACACCAACGTAGCTCTTTACAAGACATCCATTCTCGCACCTTTCCTGGGTAACCAACTGGGTGTCTATCGCTGTCCCGCTGACAAAATCCCGTCGGCTAATGGCATCCGGCTTCGGACTTATTCGATGCAAAGCCAGGTAGGCAATTTCTACGACAGCGTCTACGGCACGACTCGCGCCTATAATCCCGGTTACGCCGCCTTCCGCAAGGTCACTGAGTTGGGCGGTCCGCTGCCCCCCGTGATGACAACCATTTTTCTCGAAGAAAACATGTGTTCCATGAACGATGGCTATCTGCAAGTCGATAACACCATGCCCAATTTTCCCGATGTGCCGGGTTCGTACCACCTATGGTCCACTGGGATTTCGTTTGCCGACGGCCATGCCGAAAATCACAAATGGCTCACCAGCGTTCTCAAGATTCCCGTCAAATTCGGCTATCGAGCCGCAAGCATCGGGACAGGAGTAAAGAACACGGACTGGCTCTGGTTTTCCGAACACACATCGTATAAGCTGCCTTAGGCCGGGTGGTACTGTGCAACAAGTACTCACGGGACTGGACGTTCTGGCCGGCGAAGGATTTCAACGGCTGCAAGGCCAACGCATCGGCCTGGTCGCCCACCCAGCCTCGGTGGACAACCGTCTGTGCCACGCCGCAGACATGCTCCAAAATGCCCCTCGCGTAAAACTCGAATGCCTTTTTGGACCGGAACATGGTTGGGCCGGTCATGCCCAAGATCTCGAACCCTTGCGCAGCGGGGGTACCCACAACCGCTCGCCTCGAGTGATCAGTCTCTACGGCGATACGGCAGCCAGTCTTCGACCTTCGTCCGATCAACTGGAAGACCTGGATACTCTGGTAATCGATCTGCAGGATATCGGCGCGCGCTATTACACCTTTCAGGCCACGATGCTTTACTGCCTGGAAGCCGCCAATGCCGTTGGTTTGCGCGTGCTGGTTTTAGACCGCCCGAATCCCTTGGGCGGGCTTGGCATTGAAGGCCCGAGCTTAAGAACCGGCTACGAGAGTTTCGTTGGGGCTCACGACGTTGCGACGCGCCATGGGTTGACGATCGGTGAGCTGGCGCGGCTTTATCAGGCTGAACGAAAGATGGACAATCTCGACTTGGAGGTGGTGCCCTGCCGCGGCTGGGCGCGCGGTCTTTGGTTCGATCAAACCGGCCTGCCGTGGGTACTGCCCTCGCCGAACATGCCGACTTTGGAAACAGCGGTCGTTTATCCCGGCCAATGCCTGCTGGAGGGCACGAACCTCTCCGAAGGGCGCGGCACGACCCGGCCGTTCGAATTATGCGGTGCGCCCTGGCTGAACCCCGAAGTGGTCGCCAGAGAACTCAACCAGGAGAACCTGCCCGGTGTGGCTTTCCGTCCAACTCGTTTTCAACCGACCTTTCAGAAACATGCCGGCAAGCTGTGCGGCGGGGTTCAATTGCACGTGCTGGATCGCGGCGCGTTTCAGCCCGTGCGCACTGGTCTCGCTGTGCTGGCCCAGATGCGAAGGCTTTCGGGCGAGAACTTCCGGTGGCGTTCGGAGCCGTATGAATTTGTGGCCGATCCGCCAGCGATTGATTTGCTGTTCGGCAGCGACCGCGAGCGGCGCGGCTTGGAGGCCGGTCGATCCTGGCGCGAACTCGCGGAGGCGTGGGTGTCGGAAGAACAGGGCTTCGCCAAACGACGCAGGTCCTTTCTATTGTATTAGCTTAGCGACGAGGACGGCTCGTCCTGCAATGAATCCAAGAATCCAACGTCACCCCCCCCCGTCACCCTGGGACGCAACGTCCCCGCCGCGCAGCCTGGAACATGCGCCGCTTCCTGTCGTCGCTCTAATCATTTCTGGTCTTCCTGGGGAAGGAATCCCGGGTTTTGTGAAAGGGCCGGCCCCACGGAAGGCAAGTCAATCATACTGCGCAATTCTCGCGAGCGCTTCACGTCGCCGCCCGTGGCCAAATAGAACCCGCCCTGCTCCATCCCCGCATCGATGTTCTCCTTTGACTCCCATTCGGCGGAGGAAGCGGTAAATCGCGCTCGATTCAATCCCAGCCCCTGGCCGGCACTGGTCTTGATCCAGCCATTAATGAACCGCGCGCGTCGCTCCTCACGAGCGCTTTGGCCATCGCGCCGGAAATCTTCGATGAACGAATAATACCCGGTGAGCAGCTTTCCACCCGTGCGCGTGCGAAAAGAGGCCAGTTTTTTCCAGGCGGTTTGGGTAAAAAACCAGGCGGTGTATTGGGTCTTTTGTCCTTCGACTTGGGCGCTAACCAGGAAGCGATTGGTTTCGCCAATGCGCCAGTTGTAATGCCAGAAGCATTGGCCACCGGTGCCTTCTCCCCCAAAGCGCTTGATCCGGACGTCAGGCGCCTGGTAGGCCACCTCCACGCGGTCTTCCCTGGCCGTTGCGTTTGGATTATCGCCGGCAACAGGATCCCACACCGAAAAAAGCACAACCTTATCCTCCACGCCCCCGAGTTGTTGGATCCCAAAATATCCGGTGTTCCACCCGCAAGCCATGAAGTAAGAACCGTTGACGGACTTCTCCACGACAACTTCGGTGTAAAACAGAATCCCTTCGGGAGCCGGATAGCTCAAATGCACCGAACGCGCGGCGCGAACTTCGATCGGTTCACCGGCCTGGCAGATGGACGACAGCGCCAGAACCAGGCAAACAAAAAAACTCGCCAAACCGAACTGACGTTCCCATTCAGGCCGCCAGAATAGCGGCGTAACGCGTAATGTCGATCCGCTGCCGTTGATGCTCAAAACGCCCGCTGAGGACGCGCGCCTCGGCCCAACGGGCCGATACACCGGTGGCTTCGGGGAAGGCGACAAATATACCCAATGGGGGAAGTCGCCGCGGCTTAATCCCTTCGGCTCCTCGAGACCAGCACTCCAATCAACACGCCCACTCCAAAGGCGATCCCCATCGCCTCGTACGGATGTTCCCGCACCGTTTTATCGGTCGCTTTGGCCGCGGCCGTCGTCTGGTTTTGCAGCCGCTCGCAAACGTCTTTGGCCTTTTCAATCACATTTTCCAGGCTCGCCCGGATTTGGCTCTTTTCGGTTTCCAATCGGTTTGTTTCGTCCATAAGTCACCTATTTTGATTTACGGTCGCTCCCCGGGAGCGGATTGGCAAGTGGGAGGCGCGAATCAGAACTCCCGCTTATGAAGAATAAAAGTTGTCTTTACATTGGTTGTGCGTTAGCCTTGGGCCATGGGAACCCCGGGCTTGGCTTCGCGTCGCGTCCTGGTGGTGGATGATGATCCACTGGTGGCTGATTCCATTCGACGCATGCTTCAATTTGACGGGCACCAGGTGGAGGTGGTCTTCAGCGCGGAGGATGCCCTGGGTCGTTTCTCGACCAAAACCTTCGACCTGACCATGGTCGATTACGAAATGCCGAAAATGAAGGGAGACGAACTGGCGCGTGCCATCAAAGCGGCTGACCCCAGCCAGCCGATTGTCATGTTCACCGGCTATGCCGAGGCCTTGAGCGCGGAGCCGACGGAGGCGGGCGGGGTCGATCTGATTCTCGGAAAACCCTTCAATCTGGAACAGTTGAGGCAAACTCTCGCGAGATTTCCGCTGCGCACGAATGGCGCGCCCGGGCAACCCGTGAGTCAGGGCTAGCGCAAGGCGGTCCGCGCTTTTGCTCAAAGATTCTGATTGTGCCCCGACCGATTCCGTGAGAGAAATCCTTTAATCAGCTTTGAATACTTCAGCCCTCCGGCTGAAAGCAGATCTTTTAGCATATGAGAACTCCGATTCAGGACGAGTTTACGTATCTGCCGATCTCACGTCAGCGGAAGTATCAACTGCGCAAGAAACGGGACAAGCGCTGCACCGAATGCGGAGCGCCGGCCATCCGCGGAGTACGCTGCCTCAAGCACCTGGTAATGGCCCGGGAATTCCAGCGCAAGAAACGCGGTCTCAAACGCCGTTACAAGACCCTCAGCTACCGGTTGCAGCGCATGTCTTGACCGACCCGCCTTCGGGGAATTACTCGGAATCTTCTTCGGACTCGCTTTCGCCTTCCGTCGTGTCCGTTCCGGTGAGGCCCACCAAAGCGGGAAGCCCTGGACGGCGCGACAAGCCGGCTTCTTCGAGCTGTCGCTGACCCTCGATCGAGTAGCGAGTCCATGGGATGGAATCGAGCCTTTCGGTCGGGATCGGGGCGCCGGTGATCTCGCAAATGCCGTAGGTCCCGCGTTCAATGCGGGCAATGGCTTCGAGCACCTCGGCGATTGTCCCTTGAGTCGCTGAGGCGGTGACCATAAGCAAACTGCGCTGGTCTTCCTGTGAGGCCGCATCGGCCAAATCATCCAATTTGGGCTGAAAGACCTCTCCGCTGGAGCAGTCGCGCTCGATCAGGCGGTCGCGCTCGGCGCAGAGCCGTTGGTAATGGGAGTTCCAGCGAGCCGGGATTTTCGTTCTCGTGTACGAGCCTAAAATATCTGTCAGGGTGGCCATGCGGATGGGAGAGCACCCGTCGTGCCATTCGCAAGCTTGTCACCTCCTGCTAATGCAGCGTTTTCACCGCCTGATCGGTTAGGGTCACCAGCCAGTTTGGAAAAAGCCCCAGTGCCAGCATACCCGCGACGCAGGCGTATAAACAAACGCGAGTCGGCACCGAGGGCTCAAACCGGGTCGTCGGAGCTTCTTTGGCCCAAAACATGGCACGCACCACGCCAAAATAGTAATAAAGCGAGATAACGACTCCGAAGATGGCGATACCCACCAGCCAGTAATAGGCTGGCTCGGTTGCGCCGCGCGCAATCGCCGCCTTAAAGAGCAGGAATTTGCCGAAAAAACCCGCCATTGGCGGAATGCCACCCAACGAAACCATGGCCAATGTCATCGTCACCGCCAACAACGGCGCCCGCTGATGGAGCCCCGCAAGCGCGGTGATATCCTCACCTTCGACCTGGGTCATCACCAGGCAAATGACGGTGAAGGCGCCCAACACGGTAAAGAGGTAGCCGCTCAGGTAATAGAGCACAGCCGATTGTCCCGCGGCGCTCAGAGCGGCTATCCCCAACAACATATAGCCGGCATGGGCGATGCTCGAATAACCGAACAACCGCTTGAGATTCCGTTGTGGAATGGCGCAAAGATTGCCGTAAAGAATGGTGATAGCGGAAATGACAATCAGCAGCCGCGACCAGTGGGCGGTCACGTCCGGAACGGCGGTGAACAGAACGCGCAAGAGCAGGACGAACCCTGCCGCTTTGGAGCCGACCGCCAGGAATGCGGTCGTGGGCGAAGGAGCGCCCTGGTAAACGTCGGGTGCCCAAATCTGGAACGGGAACGCCGCGATTTTAAAACCGAGCCCCACCATCACCAGCAACAAGCCGAAAAGGAAAAGTTTGTTCGCGCCGAATTGCCCCGCCACGGAGGCTAAGCCGGGAAAATCCAATTTGCCCGAGATCCCGTACACCAGGGCGATGCCAAACACGGTAAACGAAGTCGAGAGCGCGCCGATAACCAGGTACTTCACTCCGGCCTCAAGCGAAGTGACCCGGGCCCGCTGAAAACTGGTTAAGATATAAAAAGTCACCGTGATCAGTTCGAGCGAGACGAACAGGAGGGCAAAGTGATTGGCTGAAGCGGCGAAGAGCATACCCGCCAGCGCGAACAAAATCAGCGCGTAATATTCGGCGATCCCGCCCTCGATCAGCTCGGCAAATTCAACCGACATTACCAGCACGATGATGGTGGCGAGCAGGAAGAATCTCTTGAAGAACAACGCCAACCCGTCCAGGGCATACATTTGGCCAAAAGCAAATCGCGGTTGCTCGGGCATGCCGATGGCCATAAAGCTGTACAGCAGCACAGCCCCGAGCCCGGCAGCCGCGAAATAGCCCAATTTTGGCTTGGCCGCCACCGGCAGCCAAAGATCGACCAATAAAATGGCCAACCCAAAGCCAATGACAAACCATTCGTGGCTGAGGAGCGCAAGATTCATTTGAAACTTGGAGGGACCGCAAAGGCAACCGGAGCCGCGCCGGTCGAAGCGGGCGCTCCTGCTTGCACCGGAGTGACCGGAGCCTCGAAGCTCCGCACGATGCGCTGCGCGCTGGGCTGAATTTTATCGGCCAGCAGCCGCGGGAAAAATCCGAAGACCAGCAACGCGGCCAACAAAATCGCAAAGGGCGTTTTGCGCCACGCATTATCCGCATCGGTCACTTTTTCCCACTTATCCGGCAATGGCCCGTGCAACATGACGCGGATGGCGCGCAACATGTAGACCGCCCCCACAATCAGCGCGGCCCAGCAGGCCAGGACTGTTACCGTGCGAAAGCCATTCCAGGCGCCAAACAGGACCGTGATCTCTCCGGCAAAATTGGCAAAGCCGGGCAGACCGCAACCGGCGAACCCACCCATAATCAAGGCCCCACCGATGAAGGGCAGCCGCCGCAGCAGCCCACCGAGTTCATCCAGCTCCAAAGTGCCGGTTTGTTGATAAATGAATCCATTCAGCCCGAAGATCAGCGCGGCCAAAAAACCGTGAGCGATCATCACCAGCACCGCGCCGGTCACTCCCACCACATTGAGGGTGGCGATGCCGAGAAACACAAAACCCATATGCGCCACGCTTGAATAGCCCGCCAGCCAATTGAAATTCTTTTGCCGCATGGCCACCCATCCGCAATACAGCAGGTTCCCCAGGCACAGCCACGCCACTGTGGGCATCCAGCTCCGGGCAGCGTCCGGCAGCAGCGGCAGCGCAATGCGAATCAGGCCGTACAAACCGAATTTTTTGAGCACGCCCGCATGCAACATGGCGGTGGCAGCTGGGGCGCTGCCGTACCCGAGCGGAGCCCAGGTGTGAAATGGCCAGAGCGAAACCAATACGCCGAACCCAAAAAGCAACAGGGGGAAGATGAAGTTTTGGCGCGACGCCGAAATCGGGTTCTGCGCCACATATTGAATGAGGACGGGCAGGTCGAAGGTATTGGCGCCCGATTGCAGGTAAAGCGCCAGCAAGCCCACCAGCGCGATCAGCGCTCCCAAGCTCAGATACAGCGTGATTTGGAACGTGGCATAGTTCTTCTGAGCGCCCCGCCCCCAAACCCCAATCATGATAAAGGTCGGCACCAGGGCCAATTCATGAAAGAAATAAAACAGGAACAGATCCAGCGATGCAAACGCCCCCAGCACGCCGCCAGTCATTACCAGCAGCAAAATATAGAATTCTTTTTCCCGCGTTTTAATTTCCCACGAAACACAGGAGGCGGCAAAGGCCACGATCGCTCCCATCAGGATCAATCCGACATTGATCCCGTCCACCCCAAGATGGTACCCGATGCCCACGGCCGGGACCCAAGCAGAGTATTGTTCGAACCGGAACCCGTCCTGACCCGCGGGCGCTCCGGGAAAGAGCAAGAACATCTTTAAAGCGAGCAGCGCCGAAATCAGCGTGGCAAAAACCGCCATACCTCGGATCACCACGCGGTACGTGCGTGGCACAAAAGTCAGCACTACGGCCATCGCAAGCGGCCAGCCGAGGATGTAAGTCAAAGTGCTCATCGCAGCATCAGCAGGAGCAGCAGGGCAACGCCGAGCGCGAAGAGGAAGGCATAAGTCTGCAAGTTGCCGGTCTGGACCTCACGCAGGATGCGTCCAACGATTTCTGTGGTGCCATGCACGCCGCGCACGGCCAGCCCGGAAATCAACCATCGGTCGATCCAATCAACCACCGCCGCCAGGAAATCATGCCCCCGAATTACAGTTGCCTCGTATAACTCATCGAAATAGAACCGGTCGCGCATCCAGCGAGCCAGGACGCCAAGCCGGCCTGGAAGCGGATCGCTCGCCGCGCGCGCATATAACGTATACGCGCCGAAAAAGCCCAAGCCCACCGCCGCCAGCCCCAGCAAGGCCGCCACGGGTGAATGCGCAAAGGGCTCGACCAATTGCTGCCAAAAGGTCAGCGCCTGACCGGAATCAAACTGAGAGGCATAGACATTCTCGATTCCGATAAAACCGCCAATCACGCTGAGCACAGCCAGCAGCCGGAGCGGAATCACAATGACCGGAGGGGATTCCTGGGCGTGGCCGGCCGTCTCTGATCGCGAAGACTGACCGAAGACGACCAGCACGAGGCGAAACATATAAAAGGTGGTCAGGATCGCGACGACTACGCCAAGCGCAAATGAACCATAGGCGTGTTGCTCCAGAGCGCGGCCGAGAATGGCGTCCTTGCTATAAAATCCGCTAAAGGGAACCAGGCCGGCCAGCGAGAGCGTTCCCGCGAGGAAGGTCCAAAAAGTGACGGGCATGCGTTGGCGCAAGCCCCCCATTTTCCAAATGTTTTGTTCGTGGTGCAACGCGAGGATCACCGAGCCGGCGCCCAGGAAGAGCAAGGCTTTGAAAAAGGCGTGCGTGGTCAGGTGGAACATGGCCTCGCGCGGGCCATGCAAACCGACGCCCATGACCATGTAACCGAGCTGCGACAGAGTCGAATAAGCGAGAATGCGTTTGATGTCGTCTTGCTGGACGGCAATCAGTGCGGCCAGCAAGGCGGTGAACCCGCCAACCCACGAAATCACTTGCAGAGCCGGAGCGTTGAGCAGGAAAAAAACGCGGCAGAGCATGTAAACGCCGGCGGCGACCATGGTGGCCGCATGAATGAGCGCGCTGACCGGCGTCGGCCCTTCCATGGCGTCCGGCAGCCAGACGTGCAAAGGGAACTGCGCGCTCTTGCCCACCGCCCCGCAGAAAATCAGCAGACCGGCCACGGTGGCAGCGGTTCCCAGGGCTTGAGGATTGGCCAGCATGGTGGCTTCGAGTACCGAGAAGTTCAGCGAACCCAGAATTGCCCAGACCGTCAAAATGCCCAGGAGAAAACCGAAATCTCCCAGGCGATTCGTCAGAAACGCCTTCTTGCCCGCATCGGCCGCCGCTGGCCGTTCAAACCAAAAGCCGATCAGCAGATAGCTGGAGACTCCCACCAACTCCCAGAAAATGAACAGCTCGATAAAATTGTTGGCCAGGACAATTCCAAGCATGGAAAAGGTGAACAGGCTTAAACAGGCGAAAAAGCGCGCAAACCCAGCGTCGTCATGCATGTAGCCCCAGGAATAGACGTGAATGATGCCGGCAACCCCAGTGACCACCAGCATCATGGCCAGGCTGAGCGGGTCGAACCGCAAACCGAAATCGATGTGAAACTGACCAATCCAGAGCCAGGTCGCCGCGGATTCGCGCGCCGGGCTCCAATGGTTAGCCGCAATGAAAATAACACTGAGAATGAAACCAATGATGACCGCGGCGATGGAAAGCCCGGCGCTCAACTGGCGGTTGCGCCGCGTAAACAAAGTGATCAGCCCCGCCGCCAGCAGCGGCAGGAACAGAACGATCCAGGGTAGAGCGACCAGCGTCATGTTAGAGCTTCATGAGCGTGAGATCTTCCACATGAGCCGTCCGGCGCTTCCGATACAGCGCCACAATCAGCGCCAGGCCGACCGCGACTTCGGCCGCCGCCACCGTGATGATAAAAAAGACGAAAACCTGTCCATCGAGATTGTTGTTGAATCGTGAAAAAGCGACCAGGGCCAGGTTGGCGGCGTTGAGCATCAGTTCGAGGCCCATGTAGATGACGAGCAAATTGCGGCGGACAATCACCCCGAGCAATCCCAGGCAAAACAGGATCACGCTGACGGTGAGGTAATGGGAGACGCCGATGTTCATTTCAGTTCCTTTTTACTGAGCAAAACGACTCCCACCATCGCCACCAGCAACAGAATGGAAATGATTTCGAAGGGAAGCAGGTACTCGGTAAAGAGCAACCGGCCGAGCGGAGCGGTTCGGCCTTCCAGCACCGGCGCAGCTCCCGCGTTGATCGGCGATTGCAGCAGGCAGCGCAAGGCCATGGCGACGATCGTCCCGACCGATATCAAGCCGAGCACGATGGCGGTTTTCCTGACCTTGCGCCGTTCCTCGGCCGGCAAGTCCAGCAGCATAATCACGAAGAGGAACAGCACCATGACCGCCCCGGCGTAGACCAGGACCTGCACGGCGGCCAGGAAGAAAGCGTGCAGCAACACAAACAGCCCGGCCAGGCAGGCAATCGTCAGCACCAGGAACATCGCGCTGGTCACTGGGTTGGTGCTGAACGGATTGAGCACCACCAGGAATCCGCACACCAGGGTTAGGAATGCGAAAACGTAAAATAAAATGTCAGGTAACTGCGCCACAATTGTCCTTCTAAGCCCGTCAGCCGATTGGGCCCTGTTCTGCCAGCCCGTCGGTGGAGGTCGAGTGTATTCGCCTCAGGGCGGCACGCCCTGAGCCAGTGCTTCATCCGCTTTCTTCTTCCACTTGCGGATTTGATCCTGATGCACTCCACCGAGATCGAGAAGTTTTTCTTTGTTATAAATCAGCTCTTGCCGCGTTTTTCCCGTGAGCGAGTAGTCTTTCAAAAGGAAGATCGCTTCCTCCGGACACACTTCCTGGCAGAACCCGCAGAAAATGCAACGGAGCATGTTTATCTCGAATTCCTTGGGCGCCTTTTCGACATTGCCAACCTCAGGCACGCCCGGCGGACCGGGCGGGGTGATGCGGATGGCTTTGGGCGGGCAAACGAATTCGCAAAGCTGGCAGGAAACGCATTTGGTTCGCCCTTCCTGATCTTTGACCAGGTACGGCGCGCCGCGATAGCCCTCCGGCACGACCCACTTCTCTTCCGGGTACTGCATGGTCACTTTTTTCTTAAAAAAATGACGCAAGGTGATTCTGAACCCGCCGATGACCGCCGGCAGGTAAAGCCGTTCCCAGAAGTTCAGTTTTTTGCGCTTAACAATCATTTTGCCACCAGCCAAAGCACCAGCGCGGTGACCACAATGTTGGCCAGCGACAGCGGTATGAACCGCCGCCAGCCCAAGTTCATCAATTGGTCGTACCGAAAACGCGGCCACATCCAGCGCACCCAAATCACCATGAATTCGACGAAGAACATTTTCGCCAGAAAAATCCCGATGTGCGCCACGCCCATCCCGATGGATTGAGCGGGTTGATTAAGTCCCGCAAAGGGCAGCGTCCACCCGCCCAGAAACAGCGTCACGAGCATCGCCGAGGCGGCCGTCATCGCAGCATATTCGCCCATGAAAAACAACGCGAACTTAATGGAGCTATACTCAACGTTGTAGCCGCCGGCCAGTTCCTGCTCCGACTCGGGCAGATCGAACGGCAATCGGTTGGTCTCGGCGAACATCGCGGCCAGAAAAATCCCAAAGGCCAGGGGTTGTTTGAAAATGAGCCAGGCTCCGCTCGCCTGGTAGCTGACGACGTCGCTCAGATTCAGACTGCCCACTAACAGGAAAATCGGAATCACCGACATACCCATCGCAATTTCGTACGAGATCATCTGGGCGCTCGAACGGATCCCGCCCAGGAACGGATACTTGGAATTGGCGGCGTAACCGGCCAGCACGATGCCATACACACCCAGCGAAACGATGCCGAACGTGTAGAGAATCCCCACGTTCAAGTCCGCAATCACCATTTTCTGCGCGCCAAGCTGCGAGCCGAACGGGATGATCGCCACCGTCAGCAGGCTCGGAATCATCACGATTGCGGGGGCGAGCCAGAAATAAGCTTTGCGCACGTGGGCCGGAGTGAAGTCTTCCTTCAGAAAGGCTTTGACCCCATCCGCGGCCGGTTGCAGCAAGCCGAAGATCCCAACCCGATTTGGGCCGCGCCGGTCCTGGATCGCGGCGGACAGCTTGCGCTCGACCCAGACAGCGTAGGCCACAATGAACATCAGGATCGCGAACACGCAAATGATCTTAATCGCGCTGAATAGCGCGAATTGGCTTGTCGGAGTGAGATGATCGATCCACGTCATAACGCCACGCTCACGCCGGTGTCGGCTAACTGCGCCCAGGTCACGTCCTTCAGAGCGGGCAGGTCAGCCGCCATTTGGTTGAAGAGCCCTTCGATGCTGGCGTAACCATTCTGACCGGTGGTGTTGAACATTAATTCGTGCAGGAATTCCCATTCCGGCCGCGCGTCTCCCGGCGGTTCCACCGCTTTCATGAATCGTTGCACCCGACCTTTGGCATTGATGAACGTTCCCCGCTTCTCCAGATGAGCGCAGCCCGGCAGCAGGTAATGGGCTAAGCCGGTGGTCGCATTGGGCAAAATATCGCTTACGACCAGCAATTCGAGTCGGCCAAGCAATTCCGGGCCCATGCCGGCCTTGGTTACGTCCTCGCCGAATACAAACAGAGCTTTGATTTTTCCCGAGCGAATACCCTCCGCAATTTTCGGCAGGTTCGCTCCCATGGGCTCGGCGGCAACGCCGGTGACTCGCGCGCCGGTGCTGTTTGGATTGCGATCCGCATTAAGCAATAACTTGTCGCCTTCACCCTGCCGCGGGACCGAATCGGTAATGGCGTTCATTTGCCGGCCGAATCGCGCGAGGAGGTACAGTTCCTCGGTTGTCTGGCGCGCGGAAGCGATGATTGCAGCTGAACCTGGCGGCAATCCCTTCACCTGTTGCGCGACCTCTTTCAGGGCGGCGCTCCAGCCTGGCGACGTCGCGTTCGGACCCCGCACCTTGGCGAGCCGGTCGGGACGTCCCACCCATTTGTAATTCAGCCGTCCATAGTCGCACATCCAGGACGAATTGACGGCGTCGTTTTCCCGCGGTTCGAACCGATAAACTTTCTCCTCGCGCGAGCCGACGATGATGTTGCAGCCGGTGGCACAGCTCGCGCACAAGCTTTTGGTTTCTTTCAGAAACCAAACCCGCATTTGGAAACGAAAATCTTTTGAAGTCAACGCGCCTACGGGGCAAATATCCACCGTGTTGAGCGTGTAATTGTTATCGAAGCTTTTGCCGGGATAGGCGGTGAGGGTGTTGTAACTGCCCCGGTTGACGATGCCCAGCGCATCATCGCCAACGATATCCTTCGTGAACCGAATACAGCGGGTGCACAAGATGCAGCGCTCGTCATCGAGCACGATTCGCGGGCCGAGCTCGACGCGTTTTGGCTTATGGACCTTTGCCTCAACAAAGCGGCTTTCCGACTGGCCGTAATCCACCGAGTACTCTTGCAGCTTGCATTCGCCCGCCTGGTCGCAAATCGGGCAGTCCAGCGGATGGTTGATTAGCAGAAACTCCAGCACTCCCTGGCGCATTTGTTTGACGTTGGATGTGTTGGTGTAAATCTCCATTCCCGGAGAAACCGGGGTGGCACAGGCAATCGCCGGCCGCGGCGATTTAGAAATCTTGGGCGTACCGTCGGGATTGAGAATGGGCTTGCGATCGGGGCCCATGGCGGGGATGCCGAACTCGACCAGGCACATGCGGCAGTTGCCCGCCACTGGAAGCTTCGGATGATAGCAGTAATGTGGAATATCGACCCGCGCCACATTGCATGCCTGAATCATAGTCGTGGGCAGAGGCTTCCCCGTCAGCGGGTCCGGCGAGGTTTTGGGCACCTCGACTTCCTTGCCGTCGACGCGAATCTTTATCTTGTCGACGGCCGGCGCCGCAGGCTTCGATTCGGTGGTTGAGGTTGCCGGAGTCATTTTGCTTTGCTGCGCTAAGCCGGGAGGCTGACTTTGGCTGGTTCAACGCGCCGGGCCGCCGCTTCAAGGGCGAGCCTGCGCCGTTCTTCATCGGCGGCGCCGCGCGCGATGAATTCGTCCTTAAACTTTGCCACAAAGCTTTGCACCGGCCAGGAGCAGGCTTCTCCGAAAGCGCAAATGGTGCGGCCCCCGGGGATGTTGTCCGCGATGCGCACCAGGTAATCCGCGTCGGCCTTTCGTCCCTCTCCATGCGTGAGGCGATGCAGGGCTTTGGCCATCCAGAGCGAGCCCTCGCGGCAGGGGGTGCATTGGCCGCAGCTTTCATGGGCGTAAAACTCGCTCAGATTCGCCAGCGCCTGGACGATATCGGTTGAATCGTCCATCACAATGATGGCGCCCGAACCGGACATGCTCCCGGCGGCGATCAGCGAATCAAAGTCATAAGGCAAGTCCAGCATTTCGACCTCCTGCTCAGCGTCCTTGCCATCAGGTCCCTTGCGTTTAAGCCTGAACTTTTCCCCCGCTTTGAAAACTTTGGCGGAGGAGCCGCCGGGGATGATTGCTTTAAGTTTTCGACCCTCACGCAAACCGCCACCAAACGCCGGATCCTCGATTAACTGGCCAATCGTCACTTTCCCAACTTCAACTTCGTAGTACCCCGGGCGCTTGACATGCCCGCTGATGCTGACGATTCGCGTGCCCGTATTGTTGGGCGTGCCCATTTTGGCAAATTCGGCTCCGCCCATGGCGACGATGTGCTTTACTGCGCACAGCGTCTCAACATTGTTCACAATTGTGGGACACATATAGAGCCCCAGCACCGCCGGGAAGTAAGGCGGCTTGATCCGCGGATACGCCCGCTTGCCTTCCAACGATTCAATCAACCCGGTTTCCTCGCCGCAAATGTAAGCGCCGGCTCCACGATGCACGTGGATCTCCAGGTCGTATCCACTGCCGAGGATATTCTTGCCCAGTAGATTTCTGGCGCGCGCCTCTTTGAGTGCGCGGTTGAGGATTTTCGCGCCTTCCACGAACTCACCGCGGATATAAATGTACGCCAGGTGCACATCGTTGGCGTAGCAGGAGATGATCATCCCCTCGATCATCTGGTGCGGATCTTTGTAAAGGATCTGCTTGTCCTTGAAAGTGCCGGGCTCCGATTCGTCGGCGTTGCAAATCAGGTAAATCGGTTTGCCGCTTTTGCGATCCACAAACGACCACTTCAGCCCGCACGAAAAACCCGCCCCGCCACGCCCGCGCAATCCGGAAAGTTTCACGTCATCGCGGATTTGCTCGGAGCCGCTGACTTGCCTGCCATCGGGCAGGGTCTTGGGCTGAATGGCCAGGGCTTTCTTGAGAGCTTCGTACCCGCTATGCCGCAAATAGCACTCCAGATCCGGTGTGTAACCGGGCTCATCGGCGTATTTGAGAATCAGGCGGCGTTCAGCGGGCATGGCAGTTGGAGGTATGATTAGACAGATACGTGGTAGGGACATCGCGCCGCGATGTCCCCGCCCGCGTTCAGCGGGCGGAAGTACCGGGGGTGCACTGCTGAATTCCACCCGCTGCGCCGCTGAACGCGGCGCGGACGGCGCAGCGCGCCGTCCCTACCATGGCCGCGCGGACGGCGCAGCGCGCCGTCCCTACCCGGGCTGGCAGGCACGAGCGCAAGCGGGTGGTCGAGCCTTGACTCCCGGAGCGGAAAATCTAATTTAGAGGCGCGCCTTTGCCCGATGGTGTAACGGTAGCACAGCAGACTCTGGATCTGTTTGTCATGGTTCAAATCCATGTCGGGCAGCCATGTCCTCACTTGCATGCCTCCAGGATTTGGTCGGCTTTCTCGTGCGAAACCCCTTCATAAAATGAATCGTTGCACATCATCACCGGAGCGGTGCCGCAACTGGCCAGGCATTCGACAAACTCAACCGTGAACTTGCCGTCGCTGGTGGTTTGGACGCCATGCGCCTCGGGATCGAGCCCAAGTTTGTGGCAAAAGTGACTATGAAGCCGGTAGGAGCCACCCAGGGCGCAACTCAAAGTGCGGCAGACCCGCAAATGATATTTCCCGACCGGTTTCTGCTGGAACATCGGGTAGAACGTCACCAGTTCATAGATATTGATGGGCTGCAACTCGAGCTTCGCCGCAATCCATTCCACCGCCTGCCGCGATAGGTAGCCAAACTGTTCCTGCATCGCGTGCAGCAACATCAGCGAGGCGCTGCGCTTTTTGGGATAATGCGAAATCAATTCGTCCAACTCAGCTTCCAGAGCCGGCGCTACCGTGAAATCCGGCTGCTCGCGCAACGAATTGGGAATGGGCTGGCTGTTGGCAATGCTCATCGATCGCATTCTCCCATCACGAAATCGAACGAGCCCAGCACCGCGACGACGTCGCTGACCATATGACCGGGCAAAACATGAGGCAGGATGCTGAGGTTCACAAACGAGGGCGAGCGAATCTTCAGCCGGTAAGGCGTGCCACCGCCTTTGCTGTTGATGTAGAAGCCCAACTCTCCCTTGGGATTCTCATGAGCGAAATAAATTTCTCCCCGCGGCGCGTTGATCCCCTGGGTCACATTGATGAAATGATGGATCAGCTCCTCCATCCGGGTCAGCACCCGCTGTTTTGGAGGCAAGACTATCTTCGTATCCGCCACGTTGACCGGACCGCCCGGCAGCTTGTCCAGGCATTGATGCAGGATGCGGACGCTCTGGCGCATTTCTTCGATGCGCAACAGATAGCGATCGTAACAATCACCTTTCGACCCAACCGGCACCTCAAACTGCAGTTGGTCGTAAACGAGGTACGGCTGGGCTTTGCGCAAATCGTGCTCAACTCCACTGCCGCGCAGGTTTGGCCCAGTCAGCCCGTAATCGATGGCGTCTTCTTTCGAGATGGTCGCCACCCCTTGGGTGCGGTCCACGAAGATCCGGTTGCGCGTTAAAAGCGTTTCGGTTTCGTCCAGGTTGACCACGACTTCGTTGCAAAACTTGCGGCATTGCTCGACCCAGCCGGGCGGCAAATCACGCGACAGACCGCCAATGCGCGTGTAACTGGTCGTGAACCGCGCGCCGGTCAGCGATTCGCAAAGGTTGTAAATCTTTTCTCTTTCCGTAAACGTGTGCAGAAATACCGTGAGGGCGCCCACGTCCATGGCAAAAGAACCCAAGCCGAGCAGGTGCGAGGAGATTCGCGCCAGTTCAGCGCAGATCACCCGGATGAACTGGCAACGCGGCGGAAGCTGGCGATCGATTCCCAGAAGTTTTTCCACGGCCAGCACGTAAGCCACGTTGTTGGCCAGCGGCGCCAGGTAATCCAGTCGATCCGTATACGGTATGAACTGGGTATAGGTCATGTTCTCGGCGATCTTCTCGTCGCCGCGATGCAGGTAACCAATGTCCGGCATCGCCTTGGTGATGATCTCGCCGTCGAGTTCAAGCACGATGCGCAACACCCCGTGAGTCGCGGGATGGGACGGCCCCATGTTCAGGACCATTTTGTCTCCGGGCAGATCAGGCTGCTCGCCCGGAGAACTTAACGCCGGGGCGTGTTCGAGCATCCCCGCCGCATTGGCAAAACGGGCCGCGGGTTCCTTAACCTCGATTTCGCGAGTTTCAGCCATTTAGGGTTTGGGGCTGACCGGTCCGGGACCGTGCGCCCGACCGTGCGATTCATGGATGTCTTTCCTGCGCTGGACCCGCGCATTCATTTCCAGGCTGTCGGTATCGGGAATGCGGACTCTGGGTTCGCGTGAAATCGTGTCTTTCCCGCCGGCAATCGTCACAAAAGGTCCGCCCGCCATCGGTGCCTGAGCCGTGAAGGCCACCTCGGGCATTTCGCTTGGACGGCCGGCTAGCGGGAAGTCTTTGCGGAGCGGAAAATAAGGGTACCCTTCCCACATGAGAATCCGGCGCAAGTCCGGGTGTCCGGCAAAGCGAATGCCCATCATGTCGTAAATTTCTCGCTCGTGCCAATCGGCGGTCCGCCAAATTCCCGTCACAGTGGGCGCCTCGGATTTCTCCTCACTCACGTCGGTCTTCAGCCGAAGATAACACCGATGCCCATAGCCATACAAATGGTAGACCAGAGTAAAGCGTGGGTCAGTGCCGTAATTATCGATGCTGGTAATATCGGTCAGGTAATCGAAGCCGAGATCCTTCTTGGCAAAAGAACATACTTCCGGCAGGCGCTGGGCATCCGTGAGGTTCAGCGTGATCTCGGTGCGAAACTCCGCCGGGTCCGAGAGGAGCTCTCCGAACCTGGCCTTAAGTTGTTTAGCTAGATCGATTGCGGGCATTGCCAAGCCTCTTGCAAGATACCTTAGTCGGAAGACCGTGAGCCGAACCCACCCAGAACTCCCTGTCGCTTGGGAAGACAAAGCGGCGCGCGGTCTTGGCGACAGATGATTGGCGGTTGGTCCAACATTCTGGCTCAGCCCGCTTTCTTCCAGGTAGCGGTGAAAGGTTCGCGAGCAACCTGGCCTTGCAGCTTCAGCAACGCGTCCAATAACGCCTCGGGCCTTGGGGGACAACCAGCGACGTACACATCAACCGGTAAGATATTATCGACCCCTTGAAGCACGGCGTAGCTGCGGTACATCCCGCCCGTGGACGCGCAAGCCCCCATGGCAATAACCCACTTGGGCTCAGCCATTTGCTCATAAATCCGTTTTACCGCCAGAGCCATCTTGTAAGTCACTGTCCCGGCCACAATCATCACGTCGGATTGCCGCGGAGAAAAGCGCATGACCTCTGCGCCAAATCGCGAAATGTCGAACCGGCTGGCACCCGCCGCCATCAACTCGATGGCGCAGCAGGCCAGTCCCATCGGCATGGGCCAAAGCGAGTTTTTGCGGAACCAATTGATTGCCGCGTCAACCCGGGTGACCACCACGTCGCCTTCGACCTTAGAATTGTAGCCTATCTCAGTGCGTGCCAGCATCGGGAACGGCTCAGCGGGGTTTTGCTTCGCCGCCAGAACCTAATCACGGCCGAAAACGCAGGCAAGTTGAAAGTGTGACTTTTTGGCGGCGCGCGGACTTCAGTCCGCAGAGATCCGGGAAATGGATCTGGCGCCGGGACAGGTTGGGGCCGCAGGTGGTGATCGGGCGTTGCTGCGGGCAGGAATGCCCGCGCGCCGGCCTCTGGGGTCAGAGCGACACTGGACTTCACCTGCTTTGGCGCACTTCGAGCCGGCCCTCGATGTCGATTTGAATTTCGGCCGCACCCTCAGGCACATCGAGGGTGAACGTCTTACCACCCGGCCAGCGGACCCAGAGCTGCTCAGGTCGACCAGTGCAACCGAGCACTTGCACCACGCTGTCCTGGGACCAATATCCGCCGCCGCCGTGGATTTCGCGTGCCGGCCCAAACTGACCTCCGCACTTGACCCGGAGCTGCGCGCCGATGCCCCAGGGATTTCCCTTCGGCCCTTTGAGCCGTACCCGGAGACCGGGTTTCGCCTTAAGGTTCTTGAACAAGCGCGTCTCGGCCGCGTTTTGCGTCACGACCAGGTCCACACGACCGTCTCGATCGAAATCCGCCACCGCGGCTCCACGTTGCTCGCCATAAACCAGAACACCGCTTTCGGACCCCGGCACAGCTCGCAGCTCTCCATGACCATCGCCTCGCAACCAAAGACCGCGGCCGGCGTCGTATCGGGACGTCTCGGGTTCGACGGCAAAGAAATTCTGGCTGAGGAAAATGTCTTCGCAACCATCGCCGTCATAATCGGCAACCACAACCGCGAACGCGGGCGCGAGCTGCGCTTCGAGCGGAAGCGCTTTGGCAGCGAAACTGGCACCTTGGTTCATGAAGACCATGGATTCCAGGCAATTAGCCTCGAGAACTTGAGTTTTGGGCAGCCAGTCGCCCAGGATTTCCTCAATTCCGGCGTCGGCATAGGCTTGAAAGGTCGGAAACCGGCTTCGCAAAGAAGGCAGTGCCCGCGCCGCTACATCCAGGCGCCGCTCGGGAACGTACTTCCTCATCTCGGGCTCGTAATACGCTTCGAACAAGCCGAGCACTCCTTCCTGATTGAAATCGGCTGAATACACGCGCATTGGCGCGGCGCGGTGCTGTTGGTATTTCGAGTTCTCGCCCCAATTGCTGGCGATGATGTCCAAACGTCCGTCGCCGTCGAGGTCACCGGTCGTCACCCCGTTCCACCAACCGCGCAATTCGTTAAGGGTTGAAACATCTCCTTTGGGCAAGGTCATTCCACCCGGCGTTGAGGCAAAGCGCACCGCCGGGTTCCATGGACTCAATCGGCCATGGTTGTTATGAAAGATGCGGACGGGGCCCCACTCACAAGCAACAATGAGCTCAGGGAAACCATCACCGTCGAGATCGCTCCACAGCGCGCTGCTGACCATCCCAACGTTTTCCAAGACGCGGCTGTTCGCCTCGTCGAGCACGAAGGTGCCGTTTTGATTGCGGAAAATTCGAGAACTGGCCGCCTCAGGATACCTTCCAGCCTTAACCCGGCCGCCGACAAACAAATCCAGGTTGCCGTCGCCATCCAGATCCCCCACCGCAAGTGGCCCAACGCTCGCGTCGCCGGCGGCGATCGCCTCGCCCCATTTACCCGCCGCCGGATCAAAAGATTGCACGGCGCTCCCGGTCGGTTCTCCATCTTCGTAATTAGCCGAGCCGGCGAGCAAAACTGGAGCATTCGTTCCGCGCGGCCAGGCAACGATCGCCGTCTGATCGCGCATAACCGGGGTTGAAAGCCCTGAATTCTTCTCCGCCCGAAATCCTCCCGTGCGGTCATTGACAAACACCGCCATCTGGCCGCCTTTTCCGCTGCCAATGACCAGATCGTCCCAGCCGTCACCGTTGAGATCGCACCAGCAAACTCCAGGACCAAGTTGGCTCAAGCGTTTGCTCAACGTGGGCTGGCGCGCGAAGTCATCAAAGGGATCTTCATGATGACTGTGTCCCAGCAGCTTGCTCACATCTTCAAAGAAGGATGTGTCTGCGCGGGGCGTCGGCGGCGGAGTCGGCGCCGTTGCGCCGGCTTCATCGATCTCATAAAGATAATTGGCCTCGGCATTTTGCACGACGCTGCGATGACCCGCCGGCCAGTCGACTTCGATCCGCAGCCGATTTGTCGCCGAGCCCGCGGCAAAGACGCGCATCGCCTGGTCGCACGAGAGATAACGGCCGCCACTGATCATTTCCTGGCTTTGAAGCGGAACTGCGCCGCCATAAACGCGGATACGCGCGCCAATGCCGTGCGTATTCTGGGTGCTGCCTTTGAGCACCACCGCCAGTCTGGGCTTGGCTGTGTCATTGCGGTAAATGCCGGCCGCTTCGTTCATATTATTGACGATCACATCCAGGTCGCCGTCGTTATCCAGGTCCGCCAGGCACATGCCCTGCGAGATCGCGCGCTGATCGAAACCCCAGAGCTGGCTCTGCTCGATGAAGCGCGTGCCGCCAAGGCTACGAAACGCAAGCGCGCCGGTGGCCAATGGAGGGAACTTCGTCCGAAGTTGCGCGCTGGCGGTGCGTCCCGCAGCTTGGCCGCGCATGCGTTGAATCGCTTCGAGCGAATCGATGTTCATGTTGTCTCGCACCAGACCGGTCGAGACGAGCAGGTCTTCGAACCCATCCAAATCCACATCCAGAAAGATCGGTGACCAGGACCACTCGGATGCTTCCAGCCCGGCGAATTGCGCCAACTCAGCATAGGTGCCATCGCCACGATTGAGTTGCAGCATATTGCGCGAATACTGCGGGCGATTTTCAATCTGCCCGGGCGCCAGGACTTCCGGCCTTAAGTTCACTCGCTGCACCAGCCGGCGCCGGTGCTCACGGCTAAGCATATCGACCACAAACACGTCATCCCACCCGTCGCGGTTGACATCCGCCACGTCCATCGCCATCGACGAAAGCGGCGTCTGCCGGATCGCCAGGCGCGGCACGGCCCGGAATATCCCCTTGCCCTGGTTTATCCAAATTCGGTCCGGTGTGTTGAAATCGTTGCAGACGTATAGGTCGGGTCGTCCGTCCTGGTTCAGGTCGCGGAACATGACACTCAGGCCCCAATCGAACGGCGGCTGTGATAAAGGCTTTCCATCTTCATCCTGAAAAGCGCCTCCCGTGAAAGGCACCAATTCAAATCGGCCACCACCCAGGTTTCGGTATAAGCCATCCGGTTCCCCCAATTCTTCGTGCGCGAACTTTCCCTTCGCCTGGTCGATCTGGAAGTGGAAGCGGTTGGTCCATTCCGGGTCCGTCAGCGGTTTGCCGTTAATCGCGGCCACAATCAATTGGCCGTTAACATTTCTCAGGCTGTAGCGAATGTTGGGGTCGTCATTGACGGTGTTCAGCCGATAATTGGCGATGTAAAGATCGAGCTGGCCATCTCCGTCGTAATCGGCCAGCGCCAGCGAGGTCCCGCCAAAGCCTTGGTTCAGTACCTGGGCCGAGTCGGTGAAATGCCCGCGCCCATCGTTGAGCAAAACGTGCGTGCCGCCCCCGAGCGAGTTCACGATTAAATCCAGGTCGCCATCGCCGTCTATGTCGACCAGGGCCGCCCCCGTTGCATCGAGGTTCGTCAGCCCGACTCCCGCCTGGTCGGTGATATCCTCAAATCTCCAGTTCCCCCGATTGCGGTAAAGCTTGCAGCCGCATTTCAATCCGCAAAAAAACAGATCGCAGCGGCCATCCCCATCGACATCTCCCGCCGCCACCCCCGAGCCGTTGGGCAGGATCTGACTGGCCAGAGCGCGTTCGCGCGATAAAACATTGGTAAAGCGGACGCCGGTCTGATCCGGTTGCAGCAGCGTAAACCCATCTTTGCCCGCCCCGACCGGCTCCAGTTTCAGGCGCCGATAGCCAGGCCCGCTCTCCATTGAATCAGCCGCGGAACCGAGTCGGGGAAGACCAAGCCCAATCGCGAAGAAGAGAAAAAAAACGATTCTGCCGAGAATCAGATACGCGCGGACATTATTCACAGGGTTGCGCTGCAAGGACCAAACGAAGGACGCGTACTTAGACGCAATCGTTTGTACCGCCGCAACGTATTCAATTCATTCACCTCGGGCAAACCGATTTGCAGTTGGGCTGGTCGCGCGGCATGCTGAAAAAAAACCCAAGGTTCGGGAACCTTCGGATCGGATTGGGGAGGCGACAAAGCGCAACCAAACGCAGAAAAGGAACCCCATGGATCACGCCAAGACGCCAAGACGCCAAGACGGAACCAAACGTAGAAAAAGCACCAAAAGGTCACGCGGAGACGCAGAGACAAAGAAGACGGCCTTTTGCCTGTGCATAAAGAATCCTGTCTGGATTCCGGGATTCATTCGTGTTCATGGGTGTTCATTCGCGATTTTACCCTGGGAATTTTTGAGCTTCGATTCTGGCATTTTCCCTCTATCCTCGCCTCCGCAAACGCATGGACATTCAAAAGCCCTACGCCGGCGCATTCGTCGGGGACACTCATCACTTTGCGTTGCGCGTTTATATTGAAGATACGGACCTGGGCGGCGTGGTGTACCATTCCAACTACCTCTGTTTTCTTGAACGGGCACGTTCGGACATGCTTCGTTGTGTGGGGATCGATCAACGCCAGGCAATCGAGACCGGCCGCGGCGTCTATGCCGTCGCCGAAGCGCATCTGAAGTACCTTCGGCCGGCCAGGCTCGATGACGAACTGCTGATCCGCACCAGGCTAACCGAGCTGCGCGCCGCCTCCTGCGCTATTCAGCAGCAAATCTTGCGACATGACCAAACTCTCACCGAGGCGAGTGTCATCGTCGCCTTCTTGGGACCAGACGGACGTCCCCGCCGCCATCCAGCCGAATGGGCGAAGAAATTTCGGGGCATCATAACCCCCGGAGAGCCGAGTTCCACGCAGCGATAGCTCGAGGACCTGGGGCACCGGCGCCTCGCCCAATGCCACTGGGATTTGGCGGAGCATTGCAGTTCCAACGCCAACGGCGTTGCTCATTTTGGCGGAGCATTGCAGTTCCAACGCCAACGACGTTGCTCATACCAGCCTAGGCCAAAAGGCCTAGGAATCCCGGGCCTGAGCTGTTTCTGACGGGCCATCGGCCCGTTTCATGCCCCGGGTTTTTAAGCAACGTTCCCAAGTTTGAATTCCCGAAAGAAGGCTCGCCCCCTTATCGGTGATCATCAGTGTCTATCCGTGGTTGGTTAATCCCAAATCCGAAACGCCAGCGCACTTCGTTCGAGGTGAACACCACAACGTGGGCAGCGGTCGGGGTTGTTCCAGGCGCGGACCTTGTGAAAGGCAGCCACGGGACACTGGAGCGGAAACTTGAGCCAGTCGGAGATTTTCTCGCCCGCAAAGCGCAGGCGATTCAAAGCCCAGTTAAAACTGGGAGCACGTCGCGGTTCGTTGCCGACGCGGGCGCTCATCAACATGCCATGAAGGGCAACGCCGGAACCATCCAATACACGAATACGAGTGACCGCGTCGTAAAGTTCCTTGCAGTCCTGACACAGAATCGTTTGGACCGCCAGGTGTAATCCTTCGTCGGCTCGTCCGGCTACTTTGGCCCGATACCCGCACTTTTCACATTCAAACCAGTAAGACTTGCCCATACGCTGGTCTGCTACTGGTCATATCCTGTCACGACTCAGACCCCGGCTCAAGTGGGTTCGGCCTCCCGGATCCTTTCCCATTCGCATACCCACAATCCGCGGTTAACCGCAGTCGCCGTGCGCTCCAAAAACGCTTGCGACAGAGGAGGTGGTCGATTAGTGTTTGCACGCTTTTGATTTGGCCGGCATTTCCCCCCTGGTGCAATCCCGGACTCGATGACCCAAATCATCGTTCCTGCTTTGTGGGTTGGTAGCTCAGTCGGTAGAGCAGCGGCCTTTTAAGCCGTTGGTCGAGGGTTCGAGTCCCTCCCAACCCACCACTCTAAAAATCGAGGAAATCCCTATAAAATCAGGTGTTCTATCACCTTCAAACCCCCAATCGGCAATGGGAACCAAGCAGGGGCATTAGGAGAGAAAAAGACATTTGTGGGCAACTTTGGGCAACTATCATGGAACCCTCAGCCGCCCACTAGCCCCCACTGACCCCACACTTGAGTTGATATCCCTGGAGGCTCTGCTAAGCCTCCAGAGTGAGAGGAAAGATAATCCCTGTGGTGGTTGGTCTCGCGCTGGTTACAGGTTTGGTTTTCCTGGTCGTCACCACCCAGCGCAGCGGGGTCCTGGTGCGCTCAGTGGACAAGCGACTGAAGATTTACAGTTTTGAATACTTTCCAGAGGCCAGCATGGATTTCTCTTACCCGCCGGCTCCGCGGCCTCCGAGCAAGCTGCGTATCCAGTGGACAATTCTGGCCCACAAATTTCGACTCTACCAGCCACGGAGCACAACGAACCCGTTGCCACTGGTGAAACTAACTGGACCGGGGCCAGCCCTTGTGGTGCTCGGCCAAATTGCAGGCGGCGATTCGCACTGGCTCGAACTCGTCACGCAGCACGGCGAGACAATCCATCAATCAGCTCCAATGCACGCCCTCATCGACGTGACAAATTTGTTTCTTTGGCATTATCCTCTTATGAGGGAAGGAAAAAAAGAACGGTTCACCCTCTGACTAACGGAAATTATTTTTTGAGGTTCTCCGATGAAACCAACTATCTGGCCTTCGTGCGCGTGCGACAGTAGAGGCCCGTGATGAAGCGACTGCGTGACCGGCAGCCGGTATAGAGATCTTCGGTCGACTGCAGAGCAAGCACAGCGCACATAAGCCCTTGGCAGTCAGTAGTCAATTTGAGTGCGCGGATGACCGTTCTTTGGCCACCGCACGTCTGAAACTCCCGTTCGTGTATGGGGTGTCATGATGCTCGTGCCTGAGACAACGTGGAGGAAGTGCTCTTTCAAAACCAGGATGGTAAGCCGACACACGCCTAAAGCCATTCCGTGGCCATCAACCCGAAAACGCAGGGTCAGTTTGCGCGGGCTTGCCGGAGGTCAGGCTTGATGGGACGCCCAAAGTCCGCCACGAACCGTTTCATCCGAAATTCGAGCCACGAAATCCCGTACTTCCTGGCTTCGCGGAGCGCCAGGTCACTCGACCAGTGGTCGTGCTGGATTCGATAGCAGGCCACAATCGTACCGGTCCGATCGCAGCCATGCAGGCAATGGATGAACACGGAGTCGGGAAACTTTTCGAGCAAGGCCAGAATCTGCCGGACCTGCTGTTCACTGGGGCGAGACGTTCCGCTCATCGGAAAATTGGTATAAAGAATGCCATTGGCTTGCGCCTCGGCTGCTTCTTCCTTCCAACTCTCCCCCGGCATCCGCAGGTTGATGATGAGTTTCACGCCGAGGCGCTTGAGGCTTCTGATCCCTTCGCCATCCGGCTGCGCGCCACGATAGAGATGTTCCGCGACCTTCCCGTAATTGAGGATACCTTCTTGAACGGGCAAACCACGTCCCAGAGCGCTTGCGCACATCAACAACAGGGCAGCGACCGCACCGGCAAAATGCGCCCGGCCGCTAAGAAATCGCCCGATCGAAGAGTAGCCGGCCCGAAAAGAGCAACTTTTCCCAACCCCCACAGGTACTGCATGGCAATGGAGTAAAGACACTATTTTTGAACAGGTAAATCCTCCAGGTACACGCGGGTAAAGTCAAGCTCAGCCGGGGCTTTCGGGTGGGTTAAATGTGTCGGTTGTTCTGTGTTGATCGGCGGAAAGAGCGGCAGAGGGCTGCCGCAGTCCAAAACCTTCGGTTCTCGGGGCCCGCACCCGCCCGCTACTCCGTCCGATTGCCCTGGACCGGTGTGCAGTCGGAGACCACGGTCTTTATGTTCACGAATTCGCGGATGCCGTGGTGACTTAACTCGCGGCCATAACCTGATTGCTTGATGCCGCCGAAAGGCAGGGCCGGGTTGGAAGCGACCATTTGGTTGATAAAAACCATTCCCGCTTCGAGCTCGGCCACCAATCGGCCCTGCTCGCCGGAATCATTACTCCAGGCCGACGCGCCGAGACCGAACGAGGTATCATTTGCGATTCGAATAGCGTGATCGAGATCGTCGACATAAAAAATAGAAGCCACGGGGCCGAAGAGCTCGTCACTATATGCCGGCGAGCCGGCCGGGACGCCGGTCAGGACCGTGGGTTCAAAGAAATACCCCGGTCCAGCAACCCGGTGCCCACCGAGCAACAATTTCGCTCCCAGGCCGACCGTTTTTTCCACCTGCGCTTGCAGGCCGAGCACAACTTCCTCAGTGGCGAGCGGCCCGAGGTCCGTGCTCTCGTCGAGGGGGTCACCTATTTTCAGTGCGGCCATGCGTTGGACAAACCGGGCCGCAAATTCGTCGGCGATTTCCCGATGCACAATGAACCGCTTGGCGGCAATGCAGGATTGGCCGTTGTTGATCGTCCTTGCCTGCACTGCAGTGGCGATAGCCTTTTCCAGGTTTGCGCTGGGCATCACGATGAAGGGGTCGCTTCCACCCAGCTCCAGCACGGTTTTCTTGATCTGCCGCCCAGCCGCGGCGGCTACTTTCGATCCAGCGCCGACGCTGCCGGTCAGCGTCACCGCCCGCACGCGCGGGTCCTCAATCAGCCGCTCCACCTCCTCGGAACCAATCAGCAGCGTCTGGAATGCGCCCCCCGGAAAGCCGGCTTCCCGGAATATCCTTTCGATGGCGAGCGCGCACTGGGGAACATTGGAGGCGTGTTTGAGCAAACCGACATTTCCAGCCATTAAGGCCGGAGCGGCGAAGCGGAACACTTGCCACAAAGGAAAATTCCAAGGCATCACCGCGAGCACCGGACCGAGCGGCTCGTACCGGACATAAGCGCCGGAGCTGCTGCCGGCCGCAGGTTCGTCCGCGAGGAAATCGGCCCCATGTTCCGCGTAGAAACGGCACGCCGTCGCACACTTTTCCACTTCCTGGATGGCGGCCCGGATCGGCTTGCCCATTTCCATGGTCATCGTGCGGCCCAAACCCGATTTGTCTCGCTCCAGGACCGCCGCGGCGTGGTTCAACCAGGCCACGCGTTCCGCAAAGGTGCTGCGGCGGAACATGGTGAATGCGGCTTGGGCCACCGCCAGGCGCCGTTCCAATTCCGACCGAGTATGGGGCTCGAATCGCCGCAAGACCTGCCCCGTCGCCGGATTGATGCTGGCAATGCCTCGAGAACCAAATACTGCTGTACTCATCTCCACAAGAGATTTAGCACACTTTAGCGTGGAACGCTCTCCACCCAAATGCCGGCTAACTGGTAGGGATGGCGCGCTGCGCCGTCCGCGCCGCGTTCAGCGGCGCAACGTCACGAAGGGTTTGACGCGCTTCCGCATTCGTTCCGCCCGCTGCTGCGCGGGCGGGGACATCGCAGCGCGATGGTCCCTACCTCACAGTCGCTCTTTTCTGGCGCGCTGCGCCGTCCGCGCCGCGTTCAGCAGCGCAACGTCACGAAGGGTTTGACGGGCTTCCACATTCGTTCCGCCCGCTGCTGCCGGGCGGGGACATCGCAGCGCGATGGTCCCTACCTCACGATCGCTCTTTTCTGGCGCGCTGCGCCGTCCGCGCCGCGTTCAGCGGCGCAACGTCACGAAGGGTTTGACGCGCTTCCACATTCGTTCCGCCCGCTGCTGCGCGGGCGGGGACATCGCAGCGCGATGGTCCCTACCTCACCTTTTCAATGGATTTAGATGCGTTTGCCCTGATGTCAGCCCAACTTCAGCTCTTGACTCGGCTGTTCCGGCCCTGGACTCTGCAAAAATCACGGTCGCATGAATGACGTTACCTTCCGCGTGTATCAACCTGGCGATCTCGAACCGATCAAGCGACTGACACTTGAGAGCTTCGTCGGCGTCACCATCGAAGAAAACCTCCAAGCCGCGTTGGGGACGCTCAATGGACACGACTGGCGTTGGCGCAAGGCCCGGCATATCGATGAAGACGTGGCCGCCAATGCGGCGGGGATTTTTGTCGCCGAGACTGAAGGACGGTTAGTCGGCTACATCACGACACGCGTCGATCGGGAAGCCGGCAAAGGCCGCATACCCAACCTCGCCGTGGCGGCCGATTTCCGAGGCCGCGGCCTGGGCCGGCTGTTGATCGAGCGTGCCTTGGACTATTTTCGCGCGGAAGGACTGGCTTACGCGGTGATTGAGACGATGGCGCAAAACGCGATTGGCCAGCACGTTTACCCCGCCTGCGGCTTTGTCGAGATCGCCCGCCAGGTCCATTTTGCCCGGCGCTTGTGACCTGGCTATCTTCTAGTTGAGAGTTGCCGGAAGACCGAAGCCCGAAGTCCGAAGAACCAACCTTCGGAACTTCGGGCTTTGTGTTCAGTCTCTCACTAAGCCTCAAGCCATGGCCAGCGCATCTTCCGACTCCGGAAGAGCATCCCGCTCTTTCATGCGCGCGCGGAGGCGGGTAAGCGCTTCTTCCTGGATCTGGCGAATCCGCTCACGCGTGAGCCGATAGTGCACACCGACTTCTTCGAGCGTCTTTGGGGACTCGCCGTCCAAGCCAAAGCGCAAGTTGAGGATCGTTCGTTCGCGCTCGCTCAAGGTGCCCAGGACTTCCTGCAGCAACTCGGCATCGCCTTGCTTGACCATCTGTTCAAAGGCGCCAACCGCGTTGGGGTCGGCGACTACTTCGGAGACCTGTTTGCCGTCCTCCCCTTCAGTCAGCGGCGCATCCAGGGAAACGGGCGCGCGGCCGGCATCGCGATACAGCTTGACCTGGCGTAGGCTGAAGCCCATCTCGTCGGCGACTTCTTCGTCCGTTGCCTCGCGGCCGAGAGTTTCACGCAGCTTGCGTTCCGCGTTGCGAATATGAGCCATCTTGTCGACCACATGCACAGGTAAACGGATCGTTTTCGACTGGTTGCCCAGAGCGCGCCGAATGGATTGCTTGATCCAGAGCGCGGCGTAAGTGGAAAGTTTGGCTCCCTTAGCCGGGTTGAACCGCTCGACGCCTTTCATCAAGCCGATATTGCCTTCGTTAATCAAATCGAGCAACGGCAGGCCCAAACCTTCGTAATCGCGCGCAATCTTCACGACCAACCGCAAGTTGGCCTTAATCATGTGCTCGCGGGCTTCCTCATCGCCCTTTTGGATTCGCCGAGCCAGCACAATTTCCTCCTCGGGGGTTAGAAGCTTCACCTGGCCGATCTCCCGCAGATAAAGCTGCAGGTTATCGCCTCGCGACACGTCGTTGCTCTGCAACTCGGTCGCAGCTCGGTCGAAGCCCACTTCCCCTTCGGGCAGGACCACAACCGGAGTGGGGGCGTCCTCATCCTGTTTGCGGCGGGCGCCACGGCCTTTGGCTAGACCACCGTTGCGGCCGGCAGTCAGCTTCGCGGGGCGCAAAGGAGAGATTTTTCTCAAATTATTTTTTGCTGGAGCTGCCGCGTTGGCGGACTTCGAAGCCGCCGCTGTCCGGCGTTCCAGTGTGGTTTCAAGTTTCATATTCTTTCGCTAGCATGGTTAAAATTTTCGCTACTCGAGTGTAAGTCATGAATCGCAATTAGTTGCATTACATTTTTGTAACCAATGAGATTACATTAAAATCTAATAAAAAAATCATTGTTTCACCCCCGGGGGGCTGTCGCTGCAGCACTCGTGCACCATTTTGAGCACGTCGGCCAGCGTCGTGCGCGCCAGGTCCTGCTCCAACGCTTTTAAGGCGGAGCCGAATACCCGCTCGAGGGCCGCCTGAATGCAATGACCGACCGGGCAGGCCTGGTCAGGTTTCTTTCGCGGCAGCCCGAACGCTTCATCCTGTTCTACCGCCCGGAAAACCTCGCCGAGGTTAATCCGCGCAGCCGAACGGCTCAACCTCGAGCCAAAGCCCGCGCCTTTGCGGGTTTCGACCAGCCGTGCCTGCTGTAGGGTCGATAACAGGCGCCGGATCATCACCGGGTTGGTGTTGACGCTGCGTGCCAGCAATTCCGACGTGACGCGGTCGCCGTCCTTGTAGGCCAGCACCGTTAGCACGTGAACTGCCATGGCAAATCTGCAGCTTGTCCGCATAACGTTGGCCATACGTAACCCCGCTTGTTACATATGTCAAATTGCCAGGCGAGTCCCTCGCCCCATCCGTGGTCGCCCCGATCTGCGGGGGGTCAACCTTCCCCCATCCATGGTCGCCCCGAATCTGCGGGGGGTCAACCTTCCCCCATCCGTGGTCGCCCCGATCTGCGGGGGTCAGCCTTCCCCCATCCGTGGTCGCCCCGATCTGCGGGGGTCAGCCTTCCCCCATCTGCGGTCGCCCCGAATCTGCGGGGGTCAGCCTTCCCCCATCTGCGGTCGCCCCGAATCTGCGGGGGTTAACCTCCGCACATCTGTGAGCACTATCTTCTAAGGTTTCGTCGCCAGGATAAGCGGAGAGGGCCCAGGAGTATCCAATCGGCGCACGTCCGTAAAACCTATGTTCCGAAGCCAATCGTTCATTTC
>Ga0070741_10003184_pt1 | contig 41427 bp, 42 predicted proteins | sample Coa_R1_4_FD_66440 | JGI IMG/M metagenome (GOLD analysis project Ga0070741, IMG submission 66440) | Surface soil microbial communities from Centralia Pennsylvania, which are recovering from an underground coalmine fire - Coalmine... | ecosystem: Environmental > Terrestrial > Soil > Unclassified ... | reverse complement strand
GATCCGGAGTGGGTCAAGCATCTCGAGTATTTCGTTGATTGGAAACTCCGCATCGCGTGGCCGAATCCGACGGCCGCGGCACGTCGGGAGCGCGCGAAGAGTCGCATCTAGTGACGTTCAACGATCTCACACCATCGGCGACACCACGCCCGCGCGAGAAGCTCTTCGAGTTTCTCCGCGGGCACGATCGCTGGTTGTGTGAACTCGTCGACCTCGGGCAGTGGGGCATCGAAGCGCAGTTTTTCAAGAACGAAGAATTCAACCACAGTCGACGGTTCGATCGGTCTGAACAGGATCACGGCCTCGCGCGCGAGCTGGCGATTCTGTGGGCGACCGGCGAACGGCGAGCAATCGAGAGAGGCGGCGCGTGATGCTGATGACATCGCGGGTTACATGCCCTGGGTGCGGTGCGCACATCGAAATCGTGTGGTCGGCGCCCGTAGCTGGGACGGCCGCCGATTTCCTTGGCGCACTTGATAGTGGTATGGCTGGAACCCCAGTCGGTCCAAACGTAGAAGCCTGTCCGCACTGCGGGGGCAAAATCGACGCGGGCGAAAATCCGCTCGAATATCTGAAGCGCCTGATCGATACCGAGAGAGGCGGCGGGTAAATGATCGCAGCCATCTACGCTCGCAAAAGCACCGACCAGGCCGGCGTCGCTGACGATCAGAAGTCCGTCGCGCGGCAGGTGGAACACGCGCGCGCCTACGCGGTCGCGAAGGGGTGGCGTGTCGACGAGCAGTACACCTTCGTCGACGACGGAATCTCCGGCGCCGAGTTCGCGACGCGCCCGGGTTTCCTGCGCATGATGAATGCGCTGAAGCCGCGGCCGCCGTTTCAGGTACTCGTTATGTCGGAGGAGTCGCGACTCGGCCGCGAGGCGATCGAGACCGCGTACGCGCTCAAGCAGCTCGTCTCCGCGGGCGTGCGCGTGTTCTTCTACCTCGAGGACCGCGAGCGGACGCTCGACTCGCCGACGGACAAGATCATGCTGTCGCTGACGGCATTCGCCGACGAGCTCGAGCGCGAGAAGGCGCGGCAGCGAACGTACGACGCGATGTTGCGCAAGGCGCGCGCCGGCCACGTCACCGGCGGTCGACTGTTCGGGTACGACCAGGTTGACGTCACCGGCGCCGGCGGCGTGCGGTCACACGTCGAGCGGCGCATCAACGACGCGCAGGCGGCCGTCATCCGCGAGATCTTCGACCGGGCCGGCCGCGGCGAAGGCCTGCGCGCGATCGCGAAGACACTCAACGTGGCGGGCGCGCCGTCACCGCGCGCGCAGCAAGGCCGGCCGATCGGTTGGGCGCCGAGCTCGGTCCGCGAAGTGCTGCACCGGGAGACCTATCGCGGCGTCGTCGTCTGGAACAAGACGAAGAAGCGCGACAACTGGGGCCTGCATCGCCAGCACGATCGCCCATCGACGGACTGGCTCAGTGTGGCCGCCGAGCATCTCCGCATCGTGACTGAAGAGCAGTGGCGCGCCGTCCGCGCGCGATACAGCACGCCGAGCGGCGCGCCGCGCATCGGCGGCCGAGGCATCCGTCGACGCTACTTCCTGGCCGGCTTCGCGCGGTGCGTCGTCTGTGGCGGATCGATGCAGGTCGTGTCACGCGCGTCTGGAGACGGTCGCCGCTTTCGGTACTGCTGCTCGACGCACTGGAACCGCGGTCGCGCAATCTGCGACAACGGCCTCGGAGCCGACATGGGCACGGCCGATGCGGCGGTCCGCACGCGAATCCGGACGGAAGTCCTGAAGCCGCGCGTTATCGAGCGCGCGCTCGACCTCGCGCTCGAATGGCTGCAGACGGAGGACGTCGACGCCGAGGCGCGCGTGTCGCAGCTGCGCCGGCGCCTGGCTGACTTGGACGTCGAGCTCGCCAACCTCGCCGATGCCGCCGCGCGCGGCGGCGCCGTGCCAGTCGTGCTCGAGGCGCTGACCGCGCGGAACGATGAGCGGCAGCAGATCGCCACGCAGCTGGCCAACGTCGAGCGATCGCCGCGACCCTCGAGCTTCGCGTCGGCTGACGTTCGAAAGCGGCTCAGGGGCTTCCTGGACGACTGGAACGAGCTCTTGACCGGCAATCCGGATGAAGCGCGCGGCGTGCTCGAGGCGACGCTGACGGACCGAATCCGATTCACGCCGGACGTCGACGCGCGGACCTACGAGCTGGCGATTCCGGTTGGCTACGATCGCGTGCTGGTGGCGGCGCTGCCGGAACTTCGCGGGCTACAAGAAATGGTCACGTCCCCAACGGGATTCGAACCCGTGTTTTGGCCTTGAAAGGGCCACGTCCTAGGCCTCTGGACGATGGGGACGCGCGGCGTGCGAAGTCCTGATGATACTACGGCTTGCCGGCAGCGCCGTACACCGCCGCGAACCACGTCGCCACCACGATCCCCAGCAGAATCGCCGGCAACAGCGCGTAGCCGGCCGCGTGCATCACCGTCACGTCGACGATCATCGCGCCGATCATCGTGCACACCAGCAGAAACGCGCCCGCCGCGATCGTCCGCCGCGTCAGCATCAGCAGCGCGCCGCCAACCTGCACGCACCCGGTGAAGTAGCGGAACCACTGCCCCCAAGCCGATCTGCTCGAACAGCCGGACCCACTCGCTGCGCGGATCGTTCGAGAACTTCGTCGCGCCGACGAAGACGAACGCCGCGATCACCGTGAGCCGCGCGATCCAGCCGAGCAGCCGCCCGACCGCGGTCGGGCGGTCGTCGACGACGAACGTCAGATCGCGCGTCTCGGGCACGCGCGGTTCGACACCGCTCAGCGCGAACCGGCCCGCGCCAGCAGCCGCCGCGCGACGGACTGCACCTCGCTAATCGTCATCGGCTTGAACGCCAGTTCCGCCCCCAAATCCTGAATCTCCTGCGTCGTCTGCGCGTCGAGACTCGGGAGGCCGGTGACGATCGCCACGGGAATGCCGGGATAGGCGTCGCGCAGCCGGTAGAGAAATCCGAGACCGTTGACGTACGGCATCTTCAAGTCGAGGAGGATCGCGTCGGGCGGCGACGCGTTGATCAGATCCATGGCGGCCTGCGCGCTCGCCGCGGTCTGCGTGTCGCAGCCGTCGATCTCGAGCGCGCGCGCGTACACGCGGAGCACTTCGGGCTGATCGTCGACGATCAGCACGCGTGGCTTGGGGGGAGTCACGGCCCCATAGCTTATTACGTGATCGCGCCCGCGGCGCGGAGCTCCGCGATCTCGCCTTCGGTGTACCCGGATCCAATCAGGACCGCGTGGGTGTGCTCGCCGAGCAAGGGCGCGCGCCGGCGTGCATTTGTTGGCGTGGCGCTCAACTTGAGCGGCGACCCGAGCGCCCGCATCGCCCCGAGCACCGGATGATCGATCGCCACCGACACCTCGCGCGCGGCGAGATGCGGATCGGCGAATACGCGCGCGTAGTCGTTGATCGGCCCGCACGGGATGTCGTTCGCGTCGAAGAGCGCCAACCAATGTGCGCACGGCTGCGCGGCGGTCACCGCTTCGATCGCCGCGGCGAGCGCCGCCTGATGCCGGACGCGCGTCGGGTTGTCCGCGAATCGCGGATCGGTCGTCCACTCCGCGTGCCCGAGCAGATCGCACACGCGCCTGAACAACCGATCGTTGGCGGTGCCGAGCGTGATGTATCCGTCGGCGCAGCGGATCGCCTGATACGGCGCGAACATGCGGTGGGCGGATCCCATCGGCTGCGGCGCCGCGCCGGTCGTGAAGTATTCCGTCGCCTCCCAGACCGAGAGCGCCACGCCCGCTTCGACGAGCGACGTGTCGATGCGCTGGCCGACGCCGGTGCGGTGGCGATGCTCGAGCGCCGCGAGGATGCCGACGAGCGCGAACAGCCCGGCGCCGAGATCGGTCAGCGGCACGCCCGCCTTGATCGGCGGGCCGCCGGGCTCGCCGGTGATCGACATGATCCCCGACACGCCCTGCGCGACGAGATCGAATCCGCCCTTGTCGCGGTCCGGCCCGGTCTGGCCGTACCCGGAGATCGACGCGTAGATCAGGCGCGGGTTCGCCGCGTGCAGCGCGTCGTACCCGAGACCGAGCGCGTCCATGACGCCGGGACGGAAATTCTCGACGAGGATGTCGCTCGCCTCGGCAAGCCGCTTGACGATCGCCACGCCTTCCGGCCGTTTCAGGTTGACGACGAGGCTGCGCTTGCCGCGGTTGACGGCGTTGAAGCTGGGGCTCTCGGTGCCGACCGCGCCCGGCATCTGCCGCGTCGTGTCGCCCGACGGCGGCTCGATCTTGATCACGTCGGCGCCAAGGTCCGCGAGCAGCATCGAGCAGAAGGGACCCGCCATCACCTGCGTGATGTCGAGGACGCGCAGGCCGTCGAGCGCGCCGCGTGTAAGATCCATACGCCGTTTGTACCACGGAGGCACGCGTGTCGACCACGACGCAGACGATCTTCGAGACCGCCGGACCGATAGCCACGCTGACGTTCAATCGACCCGACGCGCGCAACGCGATGACGTGGGAGATGTACGACGCGCTCGTCGCCGCGTGCGAGCGCGTCGACGCCGACGCCGGCGTCAAGCTGCTCGTGCTGCGCGGCGCCGGCGGCAAGGCGTTCGTCGCCGGCACCGACATTTCGCAATTCCGATCGTTCGGTCAGCCCGGCGACGGCGTGCGATACGAAGCGCGCCTCGACGCGGTGCTCGATCGCCTCGAGCGCGTCACGAAGCCGACGATCGCCGCTGTGCAGGGCGTGGCGGTCGGCGGCGGCTGCGCGATCGCGCTGTGCTGCGACCTTCGCGTGGCGACGCCCGAGTCGTCATTCGGCGTGCCGATCGCGCGCACGCTCGGCAACACGCTGTCGGCCGCGACGTGCGGCCGCATGCTCGCGCTGCTCGGGCCCGCGCGCTTCAAGGAGCTGATGTTCACCGGCCGCCTCTTCAGCGCCGCAGACCTCCACGGTGCCGGCGTCGTCAATCGCATCGCCGCGGCGACGGAGTTCGATGCGGCGGTCGCCGCGCTGGCGGAGGAGATCGTCGCCAACGCGCCGCTGACGATCCGATCGGTCAAGGAGATGACGCGCCGCCTGATCGCGAAGGCACGGCTGTCGCCCGACGAAGAACGCGACCTGATCGAGCTGTGCTACACGAGCGACGACTTCAAGGAAGGCGTCGCGGCGTTCATGGAGAAGCGAAAGCCGAACTGGCGCGGACGCTGATCCGATCGCGGATCGCCTGCCGTGCGCTGTTCTGGCGTCAGCGTTCCGTTTTCAGCATCTCTTCGGGATGCATCGTGAACGCCAGCGCCGCGCCGACCAGGAGCAGCGCCAGCGATCCGGCGAACGGGAGATGCCAGTTGCCCGTCAGATCGACGACGTAGCCGAACGCGAGCGGCGACAGAATCGCCGCGAGCGCCGAGCCCGAGTTCATGATCCCGCTCGCCGTGCCCGAATACTTCGGCGCGATGTCCATCGGGATCGCCCAGATCGGCCCGATCACCAGCTCCGCGAAGAAGAACGCCGTGCCGAGCGAGACGACGATGAGCGTCAGGTCGCGCGTGGCGAAGACGCCGAGCATGCAGACGAACGAGCCGAGGAAGCCGCCGACGATCACCGTCAGCCGCGCGCGGCGCACGTTGCGCGTGCGCGTGAGGATCGCGTCGCTGACGGTGCCGCCGAGGAGATCGCCGCCGACGCCCGCAAAGAACACCGCCGACGCGAAGAGTGCCGAGTGCCCGATGTCGAGCTTGTACTCGCGCAGGAAGAACGTCGGCAGCCAGTTCAGGTACAGCCACAGCGTCCAGCCGTAGCAGAAATACACGATCGTCACCGGCAGCATGCGCGCGAGCAGCGGCCGCCACGGCGTCGCCGGCCGCTCGGCGCGTTCGCGGATCAGCGGCAGGCGCGACAACTCGGCAGGCGTAATCGCCGGATGATCGGCCGGGTTGTCGCGGTAGTAGAGCACCCACGTGATCACCCACACAAAGCTCGCGACGCCCAGCGCGACGAACGATCCGCGCCAGCTGATCGTGAGGATGAGCCACGCGACGATCGGCGGCGTCACCGCGTTGCCGAAGCGCGCGAACGCATGCGTGATCCCCTGCGCGAAGCCGCGCCGGCCGCTCGGCGTCCACGTCTGCATCGCGCGCGTGGCGACGGGGAACGTCGCCCCCTCGCCGATGCCGACCGCGAGGCGGACGAGAAACAGCGTCAGCAGCGTCGTGGCCGCGCCGGTCATCATGGTCGCGGCGGTCCAGACGATGCCGCAGGCGAACAGCGTCCGGCGGGGACCCATGCGGTCGCCGAGCCAGCCGCCGAAGATTTGGAAGAGCAGGTAGGGGTAGCCGAATGCCGACAATGCGAAGCCGAGCGCTTTGTTGGAAAGGCCGAGCTCCTGTTGGATGGCACCCGCGGCGGTGGCGATGTTGACGCGGTCGACGTACGTGATGAGGTACATCACGCACAACAAGCCGAGTACTGTCGACGTCGCCCGCGGTTTCACCGAAGCGCGACGATATCACGCCTCGGGCACGCAAATTGATGACGTGCGCGGCATGGCAGACGAACAGATCCCGACCGTGGACGGCTCTCTGGCGGCGCTGAGCGAGGCGGTAGGCAAGGCGTGCGTCGACTTGCTGGCCGTGAAGACCGCGCTCGACGTCGCGCGCACCGACATCGCCAGCCGCAACACCTCGCTGACGCGCGAAATCGTCCGGCACGCGGAGCATGCGATCGATCACCTGCGCGGCGCCGATCAGAGCCTGCGCGACGTGCTGGAGGATCTGAAGAACCGCGACTAGGGCGGGGTCAGGTCAGAACCGGAACAGCGGCCGTCCGCCGCGCGCGCCGGGCCACGGCATGCCCACGATCATCATGATCGTCGCGAGCCCGAAGCAGACGAGGAGCCGTCCCCGCTTGGCGCCGGGCGTCTGCGCTTTGCGCACGATGGCACGGCCGACGTGTGCGAGGATAATCGCGACGAGCATCGCCGACACGTGTTCGACGGCCCAGAATCGAAGCTGCGGATTCTGCATCGATTCGCCGAAGTGGGCGGTGATCTCCTTCATGTTCGGGCTGACCACGAGATAGAGCAGCAGCCCGAGCAGGAGCTGGATATCGAGGGCGATCATCGTGACGAGGCTCCAGCCCTCCGCCGGGCGCTCGCGGTTCATCAGCGCGGCGAGAGTGGTGCCGACGCCACCCACGAACGCGACCCAGCGGATCCAGGAGTGCAGCAGCAAGACGGTGGAATACATCACAGTTTCGTCAGTTTAACTTCGGAGGGCCTTCGCGGTCTAAGCGAACATGGCGATCGACCACCTGCTCCGGCGGGCGGGCTTTGGGGCGAGCAGCGACGATCTCGCGGAGTACGAGCCGCTCTCGTACAGCGAGGCGGTCGACCGGCTCGTGAACTACGAGGCCATCCCGGACGACGTCGACTCGAAAATCGGGCAGCCGGGATACGTCGGCACCACCTCGAACGGGCCGTTCTCGCCCGATACCGTCATCAACGACGCGCGCCAGCGCTGGCTGTTCCGGATGATTCATTCGAACCGGCCGCTCCAGGAGAAGATGACCCTCTTCTGGCACAACTACTTCGCGACCGGCTATTCGAAGGTCGCGGGGGCGGCGAAGGCGGACGGCGGCACCACGTTGATGAACGGACAGATCGACTTCCTGCGCACCAACGCGCTGGGGAACCTGCGCGATCTGCTCCTGGGCATCGCGAAGGACCCGGCGATGCTCATCTGGCTCGACGGCGACACCAACACGAAAGCGAAGCCGCAGGAGAATTTCGGCCGCGAGCTGATGGAGCTGTTCTCGCGCGGCGTCGGCTACTACACCGAAGACGACGTCTACGCGGCAGCCCGCGTGTTCACCGGCTGGAATCTCGACAAGTCGTTCAAGTTCGTCTTCAACGCCAACGCGCACGAGACGACGGCCAAGACGTTCAGCTTTCCGATTTACGCTGACGGCGGCCGCACGATCCCGGCGCGCGCGGCGTCGGCGGGGATGCAGGACGGGATCGATCTGATCAACGCGCTCGCGATGCATCAGGAGACGGCGACGCGCGTCGTCACGAAACTGTACAACTACTTCGTCAGCGAGACGGTGACGCCCAATCCCGCATTCATCGCCGGTCTCGCGGACACGTATCTGCGCAACGCCAGCGCGATCCAGCCGGTCGTGGCGCAGATCCTCCTGTCGCCGCAGTTCCAGGATCCCTCGGTGGTGTTCACGCGCTACTCCTGGCCCGCGGAGTTCGTCGCGCGCGCGATCAAGGAGACCGGGTGGACCGGGTTTTCCGTCGGCAGCGCGCTGACGCCGATGATCAACATGAGCCAGCAGCTCTACGAACCGCCGAACGTGGCCGGCTGGGTCCTCGGGCAAGCGTGGTTCTCGACGGGCGCGATGCTCGCGCGCATGAACTTCGCGTCGACGCTCGCGTTGAACCAGAAGTTCCGGCTGGCGACGGCGGCGACGGGCGCACGCAGCAGCCCGCAGGCGCTCGTCGCGTTCATGACGTCGCGGCTGACCGCGCCGTTCGACTCCACCTCCGATCTCGCCGCCTATGCGTCGGGCGGCGCCGCGTGGACCGGCTCCGACGCGCAGTTGCAGGCGAAGGCGTCGGGGCTCGCGCACCTGATCCTCGGATCGCCGGAGTACCAGTTCGTATGATGACCAGACGAACGTTCGTGAAGAACGGCGTGGCGGCGTTCACCGTGTCGCTTGCGGCGCCGCGCTTCCTCTCCGATCTCGCGCGCGCCCAGGGCGCCTCGAGCCGCAATCTCATCGTCCTCGACCTGTCGGGCGGGAACGATGGCCTGAGCCTGCTCGTGCCGTACACCGACAGCTTCTATTACAGCCGTCGGCCGACGCTCGCGATTCCGGCCGCGAGCGTGCTGCAGATCGGCACCGACACGAGCGGCAAGGCGCTCGGCCTGCATCCGAAGCTGACCGGGCTGAAGGACATCTTCAACCAGGGGCGCCTCGCGGTCATCCAACGCGTCGGCTACGCGAACTCGAGTCGATCGCATTTCGCCGGCACCGACATCTGGTCGACGGCGAACCCGGCGAACAGCAGCGAGAGCGGGTGGGTCGGCCGGTATCTCGCGACGCTCGCGCCGCCGCTCGATCCGCTGGTCGCGTGGAACACGACGGGCGACACGCCGCACGCGCTGCAGTCGCCGTCGGTGTCGGTCGCGTCGATCCCGAGCGTCAGCGGCTACGCGTTCAACAGCCCGAACAGCGGCGCCGAAGCGCAGCTCGAGCGATCCACCGCCGCGACGATCGCGTCGCACGTGCCGGTCGACAAGCCGCACATCGCGTTTGTGGGGACGACGGCGCAGGCGGCGCTGGCGACGCTCGATCGTGTCGCGTCGGTGGGGACGTACAAACCGAGCGTGACGTATCCGAACAACGGCTTCGGCCAGGCGCTACAGGCGATCGCCGGCGCGATGTCGAAGGGGATCGGCACGAAAGTGTTCTGGGTGCAGACCGGCGGCTTCGACACGCACGCATCGCAGGACACGACGAACGACAACGGCGCCTACGTCAAGCTGATGGTGACGCTCAACGACGGCCTCACCGCGCTCTACACGGATCTCAAGAACACCGGCTTGCTGAACGACACGCTGATGCTGTCGTTTTCGGAGTTCGGGCGACGCATCACCGAGAACGGCAGCAAGGGGACCGATCACGGCGCGGCGAGCGTGATGCTCGCGATGGGCGGCGGCGTTCGCGGCGGCCTCTTCGGGACGGCGGCATCGCTCAATCCGGATGCGTCGAATCCGACGCTCGAGAACAGCGGGGGAGACGTGACGTTCGAGACCGACTTCCGCGCGGCTTACGCGCGCGTCATCGACAACTGGCTCGGCGGCGATTCGGTCGGCGTGCTCGGCGGGAACTTCAAGACCGGCCCTGCGTTCGTCTGAGCGCTTCTTCGGCGGCGCGCATCTTCGCCTTCGCGCGCGCGAGCGCCGCTTCGGCCTTCCTGATCTCCGCCGCGCGCTTGCGTTCTTCGGCGGCGCGCCGCTTCTCTTCCTCGGCGCGTTTCTTCAACTCTTCTTTCGTCGGTGCTGACGTCTTCACCGCCGCAGCCTTGACGGAGGCGGCCGGCGTGACGCCCGCCAATGCTTCGAATCCCGCCGGCTGCAGCGGTTCGGCGAGGCGGCCCGGGGCGGACGGCGGTTCTTTCGCGAGCGACAGCGCCTCGAACGTGCGCATCAGCGCGTCGGGTGCCGGATGCGATCCGGCGGCGGACGCGAGCCGCTCGGCCTCCTTCACCGCGTCGGCGATCGCGCGCCGGTGCGCCTCGCTCGCCTCGCGGAGGTCCGCGGACTTGCCGGTCAGCGCGGCGATCTGCGCGTGCCGCAGCTTCTCGCCAGCCTTCATCAACCGTTCGTACACGCTGCGCGTCCGCCAGTACACCTGATTCACCGCCCACGCGACGACGGTCGGTTTGGCGAGCGTGCGCACGCGCGTCGCGTCGGCGCCGCGCACCGTTTTCGCCAGCGCGTTGCGCGCGCGCGTGAACTCCGCGAGCGGGAGCTGATACAGGTCGTCTATTTGCGCGTCGATCGAGGACACCGCGACATTATCGCCAATGGGCATGCGTCCTGCAGCCATACGGTTGAACACGCTGATGGTGGAGGAGGCAGAACCGTGTCAGTAAAAACACTCATCATTACCACGAGCGCCGCGGCCGCACTCGCGATCGCGGCGCCGGCGCACGCGCAGACGACCGGCACCCAGACCGGCGGCACGTCGCCGGCCACGTCGATGCAGCAGCCGCCGCGCGCGACCAATCCGACCGATCAACAGGGTCAGACGCCGCAGCCCGCGACCGTCGATCCGAATCAGCAGACCGCGACGCCGACACAGTCGCAGCAGGTTTCGCCGGCGACGTCGGGCACGAGCGGCACACCGGCCGCGACCGGCACGAGCGGCTCGACGACCCAGGGGACGGCGAATGCGAGCCGCACGCCCGCGAACCAGTCGTCGCAGCCGACGACCGCGGGCGCCGCGGGGACGACCGGCACGATGAACTCGGGAAGCTCGCAGGCGAATCAGCCGCGCACCGACGCGGCGGCGACCGGTGTGGCGGGGACGAGCGGTCAGACGAACACGGCCGCGACGAGCACCCGCGGCCGGACGAACACGGCGGCGACGGGCACGCGCGGCCGGACGAACACGGCTGGCGCGGCGAACGGCACGAGTGCGGCCGATCCGCACGCGACCGGCACGAGCGGCGCGCGCGCGTCCACGCTTCCGCGGACCGCGAGCGAGTTGCCGCTCATGATGCTGCTGGCGTTTGGCGCGTTCGCGGCAGCCGGCGCCTTCAGGCTGGCGCGCGTCGCGCGCGCGTAGACTTGACGGCGATCTACGGGTGGTTGACGCTGATCGTGTAGTTTTCGACCGACGTCATTAGCCCGTAGTAGTCGGACACCTGCACGCAGTACTGGCCGGTCTGGAAAATCGGACCGGTCAGTGCCTGCACACCGACAAATCCGACCACCGTCTGGTTGACCAGCACGCTGCATCCGCTGCCCTGGCCGAGGGTGACGGCGAAGTTGCTGCTGAAGTTCGGCGTCATCGAGGTCACTTTGATCGTGTACTCGCCGCCGTTGGCCACGTTGAACGAGTGGAGCTGACCCTGTCCGCTGCCGCCAAGCTTCACAGGCGTAATGGTGCCGGTGAACGTCTCGGTCTGATTTTGCGACGGGTCGGTGACGCTGCCGCCGCAGGAGATGGTCGCCAACGCTGCCGCGGTGAGCACCGCGGCTCCGATGAAAACGCGCATGATGTCCTTTCGCCAGGCTGGCGATCGGATTATTTCACAGGCGGCTGATGAGCGGTGGCCGGCGGCTGGTGCCCGGGCGGCGTTTGCAGAATCTTGAGGCCCGCCAGCATCAGACGATCGGCCTGGCTCGCGAGCGAGGCCGAGAGCAGCGCATGACGCTCCGCGTCGCGCGCCAGCTTCTGGGCAAGCGAAATCAGCTGCCGGCCGTCGTTGATTTTGGGCATGCCCTTCGATAATCGCGCACTTACGGGTGAAGCGCAACCTCATCGGCGAGGTATAATTCCTCGACGGTGAAGCGCGCGATCATCGCCGCCGCGATTGCCGCCGCGTTCCTGCTCGCCTTCGCATTCACGCCCCCACGAGGACCCCGGTCGATGCGCAGCTTCGATCCGGATCGGCTCGCGGACTTGGAAGTCCGCATGTGGCAGGCGTATTACGCGAAGGAGCGGCCGCGGCTCTTCGGTCTGCTCGTGACGATGCTCCACGAGCAGTACCGGTATTCGTGGGCGACGGCGGCACGCGAGGGCTTTCATCTCGCCCGCGCGGCGGCGACCTTTGCGGACCTCAAGAGCGGCTACGACCGCGTACTGCCCGACCTCGAGGCGGCCTACGCGACCGCGCGCGACTGGCAGGGGGCGCACTACGATCCGCGCGCCGTCGCCCGCGCCGAGCTCGCGTGGTGGGTGGCGCGGCGTGTTCCCGGCGAGAACAGCCCGGAACAGGTCGGCCGGTTGATGGCCGACGAGTACGCGCTGTTGTACGAGACGACGGCCGACCGCGTCGCGCGCGCCGCATTCTTGCGCGCCGAGGCCGGCGCGCTGCGCGACGCCAACGCCGCGCAGCCCGACTGGGACACGATCCGGCGTCTGCTCGAGGCGTCGTATCGCGACTTGCTCGTATCCGTGACACAGGAGAACGCCAACTAACGTGACCATGACGGCCACCCTCAATCCCGCCGCGCCGCCGGCGCCGCTCACGTTCCGCGAGGTGCTGCGGATCGACGTCATGCGGCAGGTGTGGGTCGCGCAGGTCGTCAGCCTGTTCGGCGACTTCCTCGCGCTGTTCGCCGTCATCGCCGTCGTGTCGTTCAAGCTGCACGCGACGCCGAACCAGATCACGGGCGTGCAGATCGCCTACATGCTGCCGATCGTGTTCATGGGGCCGCTCGCCGGCGTGTTCGTCGATCGCTGGCCGTTGAAGCCGACGTTGATCTCGAGCGACCTCATCCGCGCCGGCCTCGCGGCGCTGCTGATCGTGTCCACGTCGCTCTGGCAGGTGTACCTGGTTCTGGCGGCGCTGAGCTGCGTCTCGGCGTTCTTCGGCCCGGCGCAGGGCGTCACGATCCGCGCGCACGTGCCGCTGCACGGACTGATCGCCGCCAACGCGCTGATGCAGATGGCGTTCATGGGCAGCCGCGTCATCGGTCCGGCGACGGCCGGCGCCGTCGTCGCGGCGGCGGGACCGAACGTCTGCTACGCGCTCGACGTGCTGAGCTTTCTCGTCTCGGCCAGCCTGATCGGATCCATCGTCATTCGCCGGCCGGAGGGGAGCAAGCAGGCGGCGGAGTCGTCGAGCAATCGCATCCACGCGATTTGGGTCGACATGAAGGCCGGCGCGTCGTTCATCTTCCATCACGCGGCGATTCTGTTTGTCGTCCTCGCGATGGCGGCCGGGCTCTTCACGATCGGCTGCTTCGGTCCGCTCATCGCGATCTTCGTGCGCGACACGCTGCACGCCAGCGCGCGCGCCTTCGGCATCGTCAGCGGCATGGTCGGGTTCGGGATGTTCGTCGGGACGACGATCGTGCGTCGACTGTCGCACCGGTTGTCGAACGATGCGCTCGTGCTGTCGGGTCTCGCCGGCATCGGCGGCGCGGTGCTGCTGCTCGGCGCCGTGCCGCATCTCGCGGCGACGATGGCGTCGACGTTTTTGATCGGCTTTGCGTTTGCGGCGATCATCGTGCCGGCGCAGACGTTGATCCAGCGCGAGACGCCGCCCGAGATGCTGGGCCGCGTCGGCAGCACGAATGCGTCGATCGTGTTCCTCGGCCAGATTCTCGGGCTGGCGGTGTCGGGCGTGCTCGCCGAAGCGATCGGCGTGCGGCTCGTGTTCTTCCTGTGCGCCGGGCTCGCGCTCGTGCTCGTGGGCGCGGGCCGTCTCTTTCTCCACGCGAAGAGCTGAGGGCGGTTTATACTTTCTTCGAGGTCCTGTGCAGAAATCACGTCCAACCCAGAACAAGCGCGCGCGGGAACGCGCGCGACAGGAAAAGGCGCAGCAGAAAGCGGCCCGGCGGGCCGAGGCGAAGACGCGGAAGGCGAACACGCCGACGACCGCCGGCGGCGACGAGGATCCCGATATCGCGGGGATCGTTCCGGGCCCGCAGCCGTCGCCGTGGGGCGACGACGAAGAATCGCAGTAAGACGGGCCCCTAGCTCAGTGGTAGAGCACGTGACTTTTAATCACGGTGTCCTGGGTTCGATCCCCAGGGGGCCCATCCTTCCCTCACGCGCGGCACGGGTATAATCCACAGACCTCATGACCAAAGATGCCGTGCGCCAGGTCCTCGTCGTCGAAGACGACGTTTCCGTGCGCCGTCCGCTCGTCAAGTTCCTCGAGATGCACGGTTTCGCGGTCGTCACGGCGGAGACGTCGGACGAGGGGCTCGAGCAACTGCGGAAACATCGGCTCGTGGCGGCGGTCGTCGACCTGCGGCTCCGGAAGGGATCGGGGCGCGACGTGGTGATGGCGACGCCGAACGACGTGCCGGTGATCATCTTCTCCGGCGTGCCGTCGGAATCGGCCGAGCTCGAGCGCGTCCGGCCGCGGACGCGTCTCATCGAAAAACCATATTCGCTCGTCCTGCTCGTCGAGACGCTCGAGGAGATGCTCGCCGAGTCGGGACCCACACCCGCATGATGCTGCGTCGATCGTTCCTCTCGGGGTTTCCGCTGCTGTCCTTCGTGCAGGCGCCGGTGGCGACGCTGCGCGCGTGGCAGGCGGCGCGCCACGCGCAGGACGACTGGTTCGACGAGAACAGCGCGAAGCACCGTGTGATCTTCGACACGTGGAACGCGGAGCATTTTCCCGACGCGCTGCAGTTCGCCGGCAACACGTTCGACACGAACAAGAGCGACTACGACATCCCGCCCGATCAAATGGCGGTCGTCATCGTCTGCCGTCATCGCACGACGCCGTTCGGATTCAACGACGCGATGTGGACGAAGTACGGCAAGTCGTTCTCGGCGATGATGGACTGGACCGATCCGAAGACGCACGAGGCGCCGACCGCGAATCCGTACAGCGCGCGGTTCAAGTCGCTGGCCGCGCTCGGCCTGCAACTCGCCGTCTGCAACCGCACGACGCACGCGTACGCGAACCGCGCCGCACGCGATGCGGGCTTGAAGAACGACGACGTCTACAACGAGCTGAAAGCCAACACCGTGATCCCGGCGCACATCGTCCCCGCCGGCGTGATTGCCGTCACGCGCGCCGTCGAACGCGGCTACGTCAACATCAGCATCGGTTAGAGGATCTTCATCCCGAGAGCGCTGAGGGCGAGCTCGGTGCCGAGCTGCGCGGTGGTGTTCCGCACATCCAGCGTCGGATTGACCTCGACGAGATCGAGCGACGTCAGCAGACCCGAGTCGGCGACGATTTCCATCACCATGTGCGCCTCGCGGTAGTCGAGGCCGCCTTTGACCGGCGTGCCGACACCCGGCGCGATCGCCGGATCGCAGACGTCCATGTCGAACGAGACGTGGATACCGGCCGTGCCGTTGCCCGCGAGGTTGACCGCCTGCTCGACGATCGACGCGATCCCCTGCCGGTCGATGTCCTTCATCGTAAACACGTGCACGTGCGACTCGCGGATCGCGACCTTCTCGCGGTCATCGAGGTTGCGGATGCCGATGAGCACGGTGTGCGCGGGCAGCACTTTCGGCGACACCGTGCCGATGCGCGCCAGTTCGGCCGGCTCGGGGCCGAGCAGCGCCGCGAGCGGCATGCCGTGCACGTTGCCCGAGAGCGACGTCGCCGGCGTGTTGATGTCGCCGTGCGCGTCGACCCACAGCAGCCCGAGCGGCAGCCCCTTCGTGTTCTTCGCCCAGTCGGCGGCCGCCGCCACCGATCCCGCGCCGATGCTGTGATCGCCGCCGAGGACGATCGGCATCGCGCCCTCGTCGAGCGAGGCGAGCGCCGTCTGGTAGACCTTGTTGCAGACCTTCGCGATGTCGCGGATGTACTTCTTGTGCTCGTCGCGCCGCTCCTGCGTCTCCGGAATCGGCGCCGGCAGGTCACCCTTGTCGACGACCGTGTGGCCGAGCGCAGCAATCCGCTCGCCGATGCCCGCAATGCGGAACGCCGACGGACCCATGTCGACGCCGCGACGGTTGCCGCCAAGATCGAGCGGAACGCCGATGAGATGAACCTTCATCATTTAAGGATATGAGGATTTGCGGATTTGAGGATTTGGATTTGGGGATTTGCGGACTTGGGCTTGAGTCGATCACCAAATCAATCCTCAAATCCTCCAATCCTCAAATCCTCAAATTGCCGTCGCGTCGCAAGTATTCGTCGACGCGACCCGCGGTGTTTCGTCCGTCGGCGACGCAGTCGGGGATTCCGGTGCCGCGGAATCCGCTGCCGGTGACGAACACGCCGGGATGACGCGCGACCGCGCGGTCGATCGCGGCCAGGCGATCGAGGTGGCCGACCTCGTGCTGCGCGTTCGCACGGTTCCAGCGGAAGACGCGCGTCAGGAGCGGCGGTCCCGTGATGCCCACGAGCGGCGCCAGCGCGCGCATCGAGACGTCGACGAGCTCGCGGTCGCTCTGCTCGAGCGCGCGCGGATCGCGGGCGCCGCCGACAAAGGTCCGCAGCAGCACCGACCCTTCGGGCGCGCGGTGCGGCCACTTCGACGACAGCCACGAGCCGGCCATGATGCCCGTCTTCTCGACGCGCGGGACGACGAAGCCGGATCCGTTCAGCGGATGCGCGACCTGCTCGCGTTTGAAGGCGAGCGCGATGGTCGCCGCCGACGCGTACGGAATCTCGCCGCAGACGCGCGAGAGCTCCGCGTCGAAGTCGCGCGTGATGGCGGCGGTCGCGTACGCCGGCGCGGCGAGCACCACCGCGCGCGCCTCGAGCCGCGCGCCGTCCTCGCGCTCGACGATGTACGGCCCGTCGCCGCTGACGCGCGTGACGGTCGTGTTCAACTGAATCGCGTCGGCCGGCAGCACCTTCAGCAGCGCGCGCACGAGCTCGCTCAGGCCACCGGGCAGCGACTTGAACGCTCCGTCCGGATTCGGGCGCCGCGACTCGGCACTCGCGCCGGCTTTCGGACGAAACGCTTTCAGCAGGCTGCCGTGCTTCCGCTCGGCTTCGACGAAGCGCGGGAACAACGCGCGGATCGACAACCGATCGACGTCGCCCGCGTGAATGCCGGCGAGCAGCGGCTCGGCGAGATACGTCGACGCCTCGCGTCCGAAGCGGCGCGTCATGAAGGCGCCGATCGACTCGTCGCGGTCGTCCTGCCGCGGCGGCACGAACAGCTCCATCCCCATGCGGATTTTGCCGGGCCACGAGAACAGCCGCGTCTTGATGAACGGGCCCCACTCGGTCGGAATGCCGAGCACCGACGCGGCCGGCAGCGCGTGCAGCCGGCCGCCGCGCTGGATGTAGGCGAGCCGAGGCAGCTTGGTCGGCACGAGGCGATCGCCGATCCCGAGCTCGTGGCACAGCGCGATGCCGTCGGGTTTTTGAATCAGCAGCGCGTCGGGGCCGCCGTCGAGGACGAAGCCGTCGACCTCTTCGCTCAGGATGACGCCGCCCGCGCGCGCGCCGCGCTCGAGCAGCACGAACGGGATGCCGCGGCGTTTTAGTTCGTACGCGGTCGCGAGCCCTGCGATCCCGCCGCCGACGATCACGACCTCGCTCATACCATCGAGCGTACCAAATCTTCGAGCAGCGCGATGAAGGTGGGCGACGTGTTCAGCGATTCGGTCCGCCGGAGCGACGTCGAGAACTCGCGCGCCTCGCGCGCCGCCTGGACGTCGATGTCGAACAGGATCTCGGTGTGATCGCACACGAATCCGATCGGCACGATCAGGAACTTGCGGACGCCCTTGCCCGATTGTTCGTCGAGCATCTCGGTCAGGCTCGGGCCGATCCACGGCTCCGGCGTGCGGCCGGCGCTCTGGAACGCCTGCACGTACCGCTGCACGCCGGCGCGCTCCGCGACGCCGCGCGCCGTCGCCGCCACTTCGTCCGCGTAGCGATCGCCCGCTTCGATGACGCGGACGGGCAGGCTGTGCGCCGTGAACACCACGAGCTCGTCGGGCCGCGGCGCCGCGTCGCGCACGCGCTCGGCGAACGCGTCGAGCAGCAGCGGATGCGCGTGATACGACTCGACCGCCGCGAAGGTGACGCCCGCCGGCAGCGCGGCCTGCGCCGCATCGTTGTACTTCTGCACGCTGAGCGACGAGAACTGCGGCGCGAGCGGGATGCCGACGATGCGCGTGACGCCTCTGGCCGCGAGATCGGCGACCGCGTCGCGGATGAACGGCGTCCAGTTGCGCATGCCGACGGCGACCGGCATGCGCGCGCCGAGCCGCGCGCGCAGCGCGTCGCCCTGGGCGATCGTGATGTCGGTCAGCGGCGAGCGGCCGCCGATCGCTTCGTAGTTGTGCCGCATCTCGGCGACGAGTTCGTCAGACGCCGGACGGCCGCCGCGCACGAGCTTCAGGTATTCGGGCATCTCGGCCATCGAGGCCGGCGTGCCGTGCGCCATCAGCAGAACGCCGTTCACTGTCGCGTCTTTTGGTGAACGTACCGCGCGAGCGCCTGCACGTGCTCGACCGGGGTCGTCGGCAGAATGCCGTGACCGAGATTGAAGATGTGGCCCGGGCGTCCGCCAGCGCGCGCGAGGACGTCGTCGGTCGCCGCGAACACGCGATCGAGCGGCCCGAGCAGCAGCGTCGGATCCAGGTTGCCCTGGATCGCGCGGTCCGCGCCGATCCGGTCCCACGCTTCGTCGAGCGGCGTCCGCCAGTCCGCGCCGATCACGTCGCCGCCCGCCTCGCGGATCTCGCGCAGGATGCTGCCGGTGCCGACGCCGAAATGAATCGTCGGCGTCTCCGGCGCGCGGGCGGCGAGAATCTCGAAAATGCGATGGGTGTGGGGAAGGATGAACTCGCGGTAGTCGGCGGCGTTCAGTTGTCCGACCCACGAGTCGAACACCTGCACCGCGTCGACGCCCGCTTCGATCTGCGCGACGAGATAGTCGCCGATCACCTCGGCGATCGTGTCGCAGAAGCGGTGCCACGCGTCAGGCTGACCGTACATCAGCGCCTTCGTATGCGCGAACGACGAGGAGTGGCCGCCTTCGATCGCGTACGACGCCAGCGTGAACGGCGCGCCGGCAAACCCGATCAGCGGCACGCGTCCGCCCAGTTCGCCTTTGATCTGGGCAATCGCGTCGAGGACGTAGGTGAGGCGCTCGCGCGGCTCGAACGTGCGGATGCGCGCCAGATCGTCGCGGCTGCGCAGCGGCTGTTCGATCGCCGGTCCTTCGCCGTGAATGAAATCGAAGCGGACGCCCATCGGCTCGAGCGGAATGAGCAGGTCCGAAAACAAGATCGCCGCGTCGACGTCGATGCGGCGCACCGGCTGCAACGTGACTTCGGTCGCGAGATCCGGCGTGCGGCACAGATCGAGCAGCGAATACCGCTCGCGCAGCGCGCGATACTCGCTCATGTAGCGGCCCGCCTGACGCATGAACCAGACCGGCGTCGCGTCGACCGGCTGCCGTCGGCAGGCGCGCAGAAATCGGTTGTTGGTGCCGGCGTCGCTCAGTGAATCACCTTGGACTGGAGGAGATTCCGCGCCAGTCCCACGAGATCTTCCAGCCAGAGCGGCTTGAAGCGCAACTCGGCCCCGAGCTCGCGCAGCTCGGTCGAGACCGCATCGTCCAGAAAATAGTCGCCGGTGACGATGGCGACGGGGGTGGACCGCTGGTCGTCGCTGGCCCGGAGACGCCGGAGGAAGCCCAGGCCGTCGAGGAGCGGCATCCGGAGGTCCAAAATGATGGCGTCGGGGCGGCTTTGTTCCGCCTCGCGGAGTCCGTTTTCGGCGTTGACGGCCGTGCGCACCTGATACCCTTCGAGTCGCAACATGCGCGCAAACGTCTGCGTCACGCCCTCGTCGTCATCGACGATGAGGATCTTGGCGGTCGTGGGGTCGGCCATTAATTCAGGCACTCGCGGTATTGTAACCGACTCGACTACGCCCCGGAGTCGACAGAGCAGTCGAGCTTGACAAAACCATGCTAAACTCTGGGGTTCGATTCACGTGCTAATCCAACGGTTTGGAGGCGCTTGGTGAGCCCGATCCTGGTGCGGCCGGTCCGCGAACAGCTGGAACACGACCGCATAATCCGACTGCTGCAAACCAAGTTCAAGCGCAAGTATGAAGCCGGGATCAATCCTGGCGCCGAGCAGACCGTCCCGGTCAGCGTCGGCACGGCTCAGCTGTATCCAGACGTCGTGTTGCAGTCGCTGGATCGCGGCCGGAAACTGCAGGCCGTCATCGAGGTGGAGACCGGCGAATCGGTCAATCACCTGGAGGCGCTTGCCGAGTGGGCCCACTTCTCGAAGGCCCGCGCGGCATTCCATCTCTACGTCCCCGGCGGAATGGTCGACGTGGCGCGCCGCCTCTGCGACGACAATCAGGTCTACGTCTCCGAATTCTGGAGCTACCACACGGTCGGCGACCAGGTGCGGTTCACGCTGGTGTTCCGCAACAAGGAAGCGCCGCCCAAGCCGGTCACGCCGCGCGCCGCGGCGCCGCGCCGGCCGTCGCCGCCCCCGGCGCGTCCCGCCGCCGCGGTCAAACGCGCGAAGCCGGTGAAGAAAGCGGCGAAGAAGCCAGCAGCGAAGCCGGCCAAGAAAAAGGCGCGACGGTAGCCCGCGTTGGCGGCATGGCGTTTCTTCGCTTCACCCGGGACAAGCGCGGTTACGAGCACTTTCAGCTCGTGGAATCGTCGACCAAGCGCGGACGCACCCGCACGAAAGTTCTCTTCTGGTTCCGCACGCCGCCGGGCGTGAAGGTCGGGCGCGAACCGTTCGACCTGGACACGCGGCGCGCGCTCGAAGCGAAATATCCCTCGGTCGTGTTCGACTGGAAACGGATCCTGTCGACGCCGATTCCGTCCGCGGACGCGGAGAAGTGGCGCGAGCGCCGACGGGACGAGCGTGCGGCCAAGCGCGCGCGGAAGGCCCGAGAGCAGGCGGACGCCGGCGTCGAGACGCCAGAGACCATCGACGTCCCGTCCGAACTCGACGTGCTCCAGGAACCCGACACGCTTCCGGAACCAGACGCGCTCGCGGAATCCGACACGCTCGCGGACTCCGACACGCTTTCGGAATCCGACACGCTCGCGGAATCCGACACGCTTCCGGAATCCGACACGCTCGCGGACTCCGACGCGCTCGCGGAACCCGACGCGCTCGCGGACTCCGACGCGCTTCCGGAATCCGACACGCTCGCGGACTCCGACACGCTCGCGGAACCCGACGCGCTCGCGGATCCCGACGCATCCGAGGAACCTGACGCACCCGAAGACCAGTAAGTGTCTCCGCTCGTGTTCATCCTCGGCTACGCGCTCGCCGCGGTCGTGCTCGTGCCCGCCGCGTGGATGACGCTGGCCGGCGGCGCGATCTTCGGGATCGTGCGCGGCGCCGTGTACTCGTTTCTCGGCGCGGTCCTCGGCTCCAGCCTCGCGTTTCTGATCGCGCGCTACGGCGCGCGCCGGTTCGTCGCCTCCGCCGTCGAATCGCGTCCGCGCGTCGCGGCCGTCGAGCGCGCGGTCAGCGCGCGCGGACTGCCGCTCGTGTTCCTGCTGCGGATGTCGCCGCTCGTGCCGTTCAACGTGTTGAATTACGCGCTCGGCCTGACGACGATCAGATTCCGTGACGCGCTGGTGGCGTCGCTCGGGATGCTGCCGGCGTGCGTCGCGTACGCGTATGCCGGCCGCGTCGCCGGCGAGACGGCCGCGCTGGCGGGGAAGGCCGCGCCGCCGCACGACGCGTCCTATTACGTGCTTCTGGCGTCCGGATTGATCGCCACCGCCGGGGTGGTGCTGCTGGTGACGCGAGCGGCCCGGCAGGCGCTCCACGATGTATAATCCTCCTGCTATGAGTTTGAAAATGAACGGTTTCTGGTCCACCGTACTTCTGGTGGGTCTTGTGGCGGGGCTGTCGGCACAGCAGCCCGCGCCCCCCAAGCCGGACGCGCCCCCCGCGCCGCCTCAGGAGAAGCCGACCTTCCGCGTCCAGGTCGATCTCGTCACCAACGACGTCATCGTCCGCGACGAGAAAGGGAATTTCGTCCCGGATCTCAAACGGGAAGATTTCGAGATCCTCGAGGACGGCGTGAAGCAGGACATCTCGTCGATGCAGGTGATCACGGGCGGCCGCGTGACCAACCTGCTGGCGCCGCCGCCGCCGCCGCCGCCGGAAGGGATCATCCTGCCGCCGGTCAAGTCGCGCACCAACGACGTGTCGGGACGAATCTTCCTGTTCTTCGTCGACGACCTGCACCTGCAGTTCCACAACACCGGACGCGTGCGCGATCTGTTCCGCCGCATCTCGAAAGAGCTCGTGCACGAAGGCGATCTGTTCGGCATCGTCTCGAGCGGCCCTTCGTCGATCGCCGTGGACATGACGTACGACCGCAACCGGCTCGACGAAGCGATCAAGAAGATGACCGGCAACGAGCTGTCGCCGACCGACATCATTCAGGGACCGTCGGGCGCGGAAGGGCCGAGCGAAGTCCGCTACCGTGCGCACGTGGCCTTCTCGACGGTGAACGACGTGCTGGCCGAACTCGAGAAGGTGCACAATCGGCGCAAGGCGCTCATCTACGTCAGCGACGGTTACGACTTCAATCCGTTCCAGGATTCGCGGCTCGGCAACATGGACCCGAACTCGCCGTTCCAGCAGAACACGTTCGCGCAGAGCTCGAATCAGATCGCGGCGCAGAACGCCGGAGCCAACGGCACGACGTCGGCGCCCGACCCGATGACGCAGCAACAGCAGCAGAACGAGGAGTTCGCCGACGCCGATCTCGCGCGCGAACTCGGCGACCTGACGCGCACCGCCAATCGCGCGAACGTGACGATGTATACGATCGATCCGCGGGGCCTGGTCGGGATGGGCGACATCGATCAGAACGTCGACCCGCAGCAGTGGAACGAGTACGTCCGCAAGTCGCAGGACAGCCTGCGCGTCATCGCCGAAGAAACCGGCGGCGTCGCCGTCGTCAATCAGAACGATTTCAGCAAGGCGTTGAAGCGCATCGACGCCGAGACGAGCGACTACTACGTGCTCGGCTACTATTCGAGCAACCCGGATCCGACTAAGCGCCGCCGCCAGATGGTGGTGAAGGTGAATCGTCCGGGCCTGACGATCTGGGCCCGGAAAGAGTACATCCTGAAAGGACCGCCGGCGCCGACGCCGACGCCCACGCCGAAGAAGAAGCCGTAACGGAACGTCAGAAGTTTGAAGTCTTCTTGCTCCGGACTTCGGCCTTCAGGCTTCTGACTTTCACCGTTCGCGCCGTGGCGGCCTCGCGCGTCCTCGCCACGGCTTCCTTCAGATAGACCTCGTCGATCTCGCAACCCACGAAGCTCAGGCCGAGCCGCACGCAGGCGACGGCCGTGCTGCCGATCCCGGTGAACGGATCCATCACCGCCTCGATCTTCTTCAGGCCATGCAAGCGTAGGCACTGTTCCGGCAGCTGCGGCGGGAACGACGCCGGATGCGGACGGTCGCGGTCGCGGCGCTGAATCGTCTCGTAGGGGATGAACCAAGTGTTGCCGCGGCAGCGGACGCCCTCAGCCGCCGCGCGCCAGCGTCCGACGTTCGACTGATCCTGATAGGGGACACCGAGCGCCAGCCGATCCACCCGCGTCGCGCCGTTGGGCGAGAAGTGGAAGATGAACTCGTGGCAGTCGTTCAGGAACCGGTCGCTGTTGATCGGCTTGTAATGGCCGACCGCGAGCTGGGCCTTGTCGATGTAGATCGATTTGATCCAGTGGATGATGTTCTGCAGCTGCAGGTGCGGCCGCACCGCATGCGCCACGTCGAGCGCCGTCCACGGATCGGTCGGCTTCGCGCCGACGTTGAGGAACAGCGACCCGTCGGGCCGGAGGACGCGCGCCGCCTCGGCGACCCACGCGTTGGTCCACTCCAGGTAGTCGGCGCGCGACATCGTGTCGTCGTACTGGTTATAGCGAATGCCGAGGTTGTACGGCGGCGATGTGACGATGACGTCGATGGAGCGCGACGGCTGCTGCCTGAGGACGTTTACGCAGTCGGCGTGATAAAACGCGGCATCTTTGCCGGGGGCGATGCGGACCCGTTCGGCGGGAGGGAGCAGGACGGACACGCCCTGTTTTTCGGTGCGTACAGCCGTCCGCTGTAGCGCGTGTGGCTGACCAACCACACGGCCGTGGTCCGTTAGGACGCTTTAGTCGCCAAGGCGATGGGGCTGACCGCGGCCAGGCGATCGGTGGCGATCGTGTGGTTTCGCCGGTGACCGTGGCTCCCGCAGGTCTTCCCTTTTTCCTCGACGTATGTGACTTCGCGGCTCGTCGCGACCTCGCGGTAGCGGCCCACCACACAGCCGCACGCGAGCGTCGTGAAGCCAAGAAGTCGAACCAGACTCATCATCGCCTCCGTCGCCAGTTCAGCAATATGTGTACCCGCTTCGTACGTTTTATCGGCACGGCGCGGACAACTTCTACACGCGCAAAAACGTCCCGGCGACGGCGTGAGCTTCGTCGCGGGTCGGTCCGCAGCGTCCAGAAGTTTGGAGATCGAAACGCTATCGTGGATTTGATCCGAGTGCCGCGCGCGTTTGCGCGAGCCCGCTGCGTGCCGCAGACGACTGTGGATCGAGCGCCAGCGCCTGACCGAACGCATCGAGCGCACCGGCCGGATCGCCGGACTGCAGACGGAACACGCCGAGATTGATATACGCGGACGGATCGCGCGGGTTGGCCTGGATGGCCGCCTCGAACGCCGTTCGCGCGCAGTCGCCGCGACCGGCGGTCGCACACGCGGCGCCGAGCAGGTTCTGGGCCCTCGCGTGGTCCGGATGAGTGTCGACCACCTGACGTAACGCTGTAATTGCGTCTTCAGTCCTGCCACGCAGATACAGCGCCGTCGCCTCGTAGTAGCGTGCCTCGGGCCGATCTGGGAAGCGCTCGACGAGCGCCTGGGCGAGCGGCGCCAGCCGCTCGGCGTCGCTGGCGTCGGCGAGGACCGACGCGACCTGTTCGGCGACGCGCGGATCCTGCGGGGCGATGTGCAGCGCGTCCCCCGCGACGGCGAGCGCGCCCTGCAGATCGCCGGTTGCCGCGAGGACGTGCGACAGTTCGACCCGCACCGCGGCGTTGTCCGGGTGCCGCCGCGCCATCGCCTGCAGGTCGTCGCGCGCGTCGTTCTGGCGCCGGGCGCCGGCGGCGGCATCCGCAAACCCGGACAGCGCTGCCGCATTGGTCGAGTCGAGCGCAATCGACCGGCGGAACGCGTCGAAGGCGAGCGCGAACGCTTCGGCCTTGAGCAGCATCGACCCGCGCGATTGCCAGTCAGACGCCGTCGCGTCCCGGGTGATCGCGGCGAGCGCCGGCGGCAGCACCGGGTCCAACGCGCGGATGGCCACCGCGTTTTCTCCCGCGCTCCGTCCGTAAATGCCTCGCGGCGCCGAAAATTCGAGCCTCGTCCGGTCATCGTCCTGGATCGGCGCGGCGTCGCCGAAGCGGGCCAGTTCCGCGGGACCGCCGGCGTACAGCGACGCGACGCCGAAGGCGCCGTTGCCGTCGACGGCGCCGAGGCTGTCGAGCAGCGCGGACGTGCGGCCGCGGCGCGCGCGGTCGGCCATGCCGGCGAGCCGCGGCGCGATTGCGCCGTCCTTCGCGCCCACGAGCAGCAGATCGCCTTCGCCGACGAGCCACAGCGTGCCCTGTGGAAACACCGACGCGAACGTCCGCACGATCGACCGCAGATCGGACTCGGCGATGTCGTAGGTGTGCGCCCACTGGCAGAGCAGGCCGTCGGGCTGGAGCCGCGCGCGCGCCGCCTCGAAGAACTCGCGCGTGAACAGCGTCGCGACGCCCGCCATCCACGGGTTCGACGGCTCCGACACGATGACGTCGTACTGGCGCCGCGTCAGCTGCAGGTGCGAACGGCCGTCGCCGAGCACGAGATGGATCGCCGGGTCGCGCAGCACGTCGCCGTTCTGCTTCTTGAAGAAGCGCGACGCCTCGACGACTTCCGGCGAAATCTCGACGACGTCTTCGCGCTCGACGGTGCCCGGCGCGAGCGCGGACGCCGACGTCACGCCGCTGCCGAGGCCGATCACGCAAATGTCCTTCGCGTGGCCGTGGATCAGGACGGGCAGCAGGCCGAGCAGGCGCTGCGTCAGCATGTCGCCGCCGTCCGACGCGTCGACCTTGCCGTCGATGGCGAGCGCGCGCGTGCCCGTCAGGCGGCGGACGGTCACCGTGCCCGCGGCGCCCTCGCGGTAGTACTCCAGATCGCCGGCGCGCAGGACGGCGTCGAGGTCGGCGCCGGCCAGGTACGGCGCGTACTTGTAGGCGCCGCTCGAGAGCAGCGAGCGGTCCCACGGCGGCAGCGCGAACGCCACGAGCGCGACGGCAGCGACGCCGACGCCGATCGGCACCACCGACGGGCGTCGGCCGGCGCGCGCCGATCCGGCGCGCGATCGATCCCAGCAGACGCCGCCGGCGACGATCGCGACGACCGATGCGATTTCGAACGTCAGGCGCAGCCCCGCCGCCGGAATCAGGACGAAGCCGCCGGCCAGCGCGCCGAGGATCGCGCCGACGGTGTTCGCCGTGTAGACGCGCGCCGTGTCGCGCCCGATCGTCGCGGTGCCCGAGGCGGCGGTCGCGATCGCGAGCGGGAAGGTCGCGCCGAGCGCGAGCGTCATCGGCAGGAGCGTCAGCGCGACGGTCCATGCTTCGGTCAGGACGATGCGGCTGAAGACGACGTCAGGCGCGGCGACGTCGGCGGCGACGCTGAGCGGCAGGCGCGTGGCGGCGAAGGTGGCGGCGGCGGCGGCGCTGACGCCGCTGGCGATCAGCATCGCGCCGAGCCAGGTTCCGGCGCGGGCCGTGGTCCGCGAGACGCGCGTGCCGATCGCGGATCCGATCGCGAGTCCTGCGACGAAGGTCGCGGCCATCGTCGCGAAGGCGTAGGTCGTCGGGCCGATGATCATCGCGAGGAGGCGCGTCCAGGCGACCTCGTAGATCAGGGCGGTGAAGCCCGAGAACGCGACGGCGGTCCAGGCGAGGCGGGGAGCGGGGGACGCCGCCGCCCCCGGGCGACTCGGGGACGTACCTGACACGGACCGGGTACGTACGCGAGAGGTACCCGAGTCGGACCGGAGTGGTACCCGAGTCGGACCCGAGTCGGACCCGAGTTGGACCCGCAGCGCGCCCGCGGCGGCGACCGCGTTCAGCGCCACACCCACCCACGTCGCCCCCGTCAGCCCGATCGCCGGGATCAGCCAGAACCCGGCCGCGACGGCGCCCACCGCCGCGCCGGCGGTGTTCGCCGCGTACAGGACGCCGACGTCCGCGGCCGCCGTGGAGAACCATGACGCCGCGATCGGAAACGTCGCGCCCATCGCCGCCGCAGGGACGCCGAGGATCAGAAGGCTGACCGCGACGCGCACGACCGCGAGTCGCGCCGGCGCGGTACCGTCGGCGTACGCCCACGCGAGCAGCGGCGTCGTCGAGCGGAGCGCGAAGGGGAGTAGCAGCGCGCTGACCGCGACGCCGACTTCGAGCGCCGCGTAGATGCGCAGCAACGACGATTCGCGATCGCCCGGCGCTTGGCGAAGCCCGCCGGCGATCCACGCGCCGACCGCGAGGCCGCCCATGAACGCCGCCAGCACCGTGCTCGCCGCCGCGACGGTGTGGCCGAGTTGAAGGGAGAAGAGGCGAGTCCACGTGACCTCGTACACGAGCGCCGCCGCACCGGACGCCGTATAGAGGCCGACGAACAGCCGCCGCCGCGGACCCATGGGTTCGATGCGGCGGAGTCTAGCGCAAAAGAAAAGCCGGCGCTCGAAAAGAGCGCCGGCGTTCGGTCAGAACGTGTACTTGAATCCCAGTTTGAACACGAGCGGCGCGACGATCTCCTGCACGCGCCCGAAATACGACGTCGTCTGCATCGCGGCCGCGAACGCCGTCTGATTCGCGAACCCGCGCGTGACGGTGCCGAGGCTGTTCTGGCTCGCGTTGGAATTCAGCAGGTTGTGCAGCTCTGCGACGAGGCCGATCCGGTTTGTGCCGCCGACGCGGAACGTTTTGTCGGCGCGGACCGATAGCAGGTTCAGGAAGTCCGCGCGATAAGTGCCGAGCGGCTCCATGCGCAGGTTCGCCGTGCCCTGCGAAAAGCTGACGCTCAGCACGCGATCGTACGGCAGTCCGCTCAGCGCCTGATAGTTCGCGCCGAGGACGATGCCGAACGGCGCCTCGTAACTGCCGAGCAGCTTGAACGCGTGCGGCTGATCGACCGACGCCGTCGCGCCCTGCGAGTACGTCGCGCCCTGCCCGACGAAGCTGAACAGGTTGTTCGGGTTCGTGTAATCGAGCGGCAGATCGCCGGTCATGCGCGAGTACACGTACGAGCTTTGCAGCTGCCACCGGTTGGACATCCGCTTCCCGATGGCGATCTCGAGCGCCCTATAGCGCTGTGTGCAGCTCACGCTGACGTTGTTGCCGCAGTTCGTGTGGAAGAACGTGTCCTTGCCGACGTAGGCCGGCGCGACCTGCCACACGGTCAGGTTGCGATCGTCGCTCGTGCCCGCGATGTTGTCCGGACCGAAATCCTGAATCGCTTTGTTCTGCACGTACGCCGTCGACGCCGTCTGGGTGCACGGCAGCCCGTAGCAGTCCTGGTTGACCGTCGCGTCCTTGAACCAGCGCGCGAGGTAGTCGACGTTGAACGACCAGTTCGCCGCCAGCTCGCGCTGATACGCGAACATGATCTCGTCGTTGTGCGGATCGCGCAGGTTCGGATCGATCGTGTTCTGCTTCGGCACGAACTGGCTCTTGAGCGCGCCGAGCACGGGAAGGCCGGCCGACGTGAACTGGCCGTTCCAGGCATACGTCGCGACGCCCGTCGTGTTGATGCCGTTGCCGTTGATGCTGCTGAACTCAGTCGTGTACATGACTTCGTAGTACCGGCTGTAGCTCGCCTTCGCCACGTTCTTGCCGTCCTCGGTCAGCTTGACGACGACGCCGGTGCGCGGCGCGAGCGTGTTCCAGTTGTACGGCGTCTTGATTTCCGGGAACGACTGGTTGCACGCGGCGCACGCCGCGCCCCACTCCGAACCGCCGTTGCCCTGCGCCGGGATTGTGCCGTCGTAGTACGACCAGCGCAGTCCCAGGTTGACCGTGACGCGGTTCAACGTCGCGCGATCCTGGACGAACGCCGCGAAATTGCGCATCTGCGTCTTCTGCGTCAGCGGCGTGTTGTAGAGGAACACTTCCGACGGCACGCACTTGCTCTTGTCGGTCGTGTTGCAGCCGCTCCCGTCCGCCGCGCTCGTGTACCGCAGGCGCACGTCGTCGAAGATGTTGAAGCCGTCGGTGCCGGTCGGCGTCCACCAGTTCTCGAAGCCCATCTTCATCTGGTGGTTCGCGCCGAGGAAGTTGTCGATGTAGCGCGTCAGGCCGACGTTGGTCTGTTGACGGTATGCATCGCGGAAACGCTGGCCCGTCGGTTCCGGTCCGTCGATGTAGATCCCCGTCGTGATGTTGAACGTCGACGGATGCTGCTGCGCCGCCGGCAGCGCGTAGAACTCGTCGGCCCAGTCGCTCGGCCAGTGCATGTGGAAGTAGCTGGCCGAGACCTCGAGAAACGTGTTCGAGCCGAACACCGACGTCCAGTCGCCGTTGACCAGGTTCTTCGGCGACTGCTGGTTCAGCGTCTCGAACGGCAGCGGCTGCGTCACGCCGGCGTTCCGGTGCGGCTGGAACTTTTTGTTGTACGTCCAGAACATCGACAACTGATTGTTGTTGTTGATCTGATATTTGCCGCTCGCCGTGTAGTTGCGGAGGTTGGACAGGAACGGGTTGACCAGATTGCCCGACGAGTCGGTCGACGTGTAGCCGGGCGTCGCCTCGATCGTCCGGTAGTTGCGGAACGATCCGAACCACCACAGCTTGTCCTTGACGAACGGACCGCCGGCGTCGGCGTTGACGTCCTGCAGCCCCTGCAGCGTCGGGTCGGTGATCCCCTGCCGGCGCAGATCGTCGGTGACGTTGCTCGCCGTGAAACCGTTCCAGTAGCCCTTGCCGGTGACGCTGTAGCTCGCGTCGCCCTTCAGCGTGTTGCCGCCGCTCTTCGGGACGATGTTGATGTTCGCGCCGCCGCCGCCGCCGACTTCGGCGCCCATCGCGGCGGTGTCGACCGAGATCTCCTCGGCCGATCCGAAGTCCATGTAGTACATCGCGCCGTAGTTCTGCGGCGTGTCGGCCGTGACGCCGTAGTAGTTCAGGTTGTACTGCGTCGCGCCGTGCGCGGTCATGCCGGTCGACGTCGCCGCGTTCAGCCCGCCCGGATCCTGCCGGCCCATCGTCATGCCGGGCAGCACGGTCGTCGATCCGAAAATGGTGCGCGACGTCGGCACCGCTTCGAGCGTTTCCTTCGACAGCCGCGCGCCGACTTTCGTGTTCTCGATGTCGATCGTCGGCGACTGGCCGCTGACGACGACGGTCTCTTGCAGCGACGCGAGCTTCATCGCCGCGTCGACGGTGATCGTCTGCCGCACGGGGACGACGATGCCTTCGCGCAGGAGCGGCGCGAAGCCGGTCAGCTCGAACTTCAGCGTGACCGTGCCGTTGTTGACGGCGGGGAAGCGGTAGAGGCCTTGCGCGTTGGTCACGGTCGACGGCGTCCCCATGACCGCCGGGCCGGACAACGTCACCGTGACGCCGGGGAGCACGCCGCCCTGATCGTCGGTGACCTTGCCGACCAGTTCGCCGAACATCTGACCGGTCTGCGCGGCGGCGGGCGCGAGGCCGGCCGACAGCAGCAGCACGAGCGCGCCGAGTGCGCGAGCGAAACGACTCTTCACAGGCATCCCTCCTGAGAAAGTGCGGCCGAACGATACACGCCTTTACGAGAATTTTGTCTGCGAAAGTCAATCGGGTTGCGCACTGGATCCCGACGCCATCCAGCCCTTTGGATTAGGATTGGCGGCTATGGTCGTTCTTGCACTTACGCTCGCGTTGGCGCAGGCGCCGGCCGGCGCCGCCGATTTGATGAAAGACCCGGCCGTGAAGGCGGCGCTCGAGGCCGTCAAGACGAACGAGGCGCAAACGATCGAGGATCAGATTCGCTTCTGCGAGATCCCGGCGCCGCCGTTCAAAGAAACCGCGCGCGGCGCGGAGCTGAAGCGCACCTTCGAGCAACTCGGCCTGCTGAACGTCCGCGTCGACAAGGCAGGCAACGTGCTCGGCGACTATGCCGCCGGTTCGGTGCATCCGCACGTCGTCCTCGCCGCGCATCTGGACACGGTGTTTCCCGAAGGCACCAACGTGAAAGTGCGGCGCGACGGCGCGGTGCTGCACGGCCCCGGCATCGGCGACGACTGCCGCGGCCTCGCCGTCCTCGTCGCGACGATTCGCGCGATGAAGAACGCGAAGGTGCGCGTGCCCGGCACGATCACGTTCGTCGCTGACGTCGGCGAGGAAGGGCTTGGCGACCTGCGCGGCATGAAGCAGCTCTTCGACGACACGCTGAAAGGCCAGATCGACATGTTCGTGTCGATCGACGGCACCGGCCTCAGCACCTCGCATCAGTTCGTCGGCAGTCACCGCTACCGCGTGACGTTCAAAGGGCCCGGCGGCCACAGCTTCGGCGCGTTCGGCCTCGCCAATCCCGCGGACGCGCTCGGCCGCGCGATCGCGAAGATCGCCGACATCCAGGTGCCGAAGGATCCGAAGACGACGTTCAACGTCGGACGCGTCGGCGGCGGCACGTCGGTGAACGCGATTCCGATGGAAGCGTGGATGGAGGTCGACATGCGCTCGGTCGACAAGACGGCGCTCGAGACCGTCGACCAGCAGTTCCAGCGCGCCGTCGATCAGGCGGTGCGCGAAGAGAACGAGCGGTGGGGCACGCCGAAGATGCTGCTCGTCACCAAAGAACTGGTCGGCGATCGGCCCGCGGGATCGCTGCCCGAGAGCGCGCCGATCGTGAAGAAAGCCAACGAAGTGCTGCTCGCGCTCGGCTTCAGCGGTCCGATTGGCGTCGGGTCGAGCGACGCGAACTATCCGCTCAGCCTCGGCATCCCGTCGCTCGACATCGGCGGCGGCGGGCGCGGCGCCGAAGCGCACGCGCTCGGCGAATCGTTCGATACGACCGATGCGTGGAAGGGAACGCAGCGCGCGCTGCTGCTGGTCGTCGCGCTGGCGCAGGAGCGATAGACGTCAGCGGTTCTCGGCTTTCAGTTGTCGGAAGCGTTCGAGATCCGTCCCGCGCTGTTTGCCCGCAAAGCTCTTGGCGCGGGCCACCCGGACGAGGAACAGCACCACCGGCACCGTGACGGCCCATCGTTCTTGAGCGGTGACGTCGAAGAGGTTCGCCGTGAACAGCGTCAGCACGGCGGCGATCGCGAAGACCGCGGTGAACAGGGCGTCGGGCTTGGCGCCCTGCGGAATCGGCGCGAGCCACTTCGTCCGCGTTTCCCACCCCGCGACGTCCGCTTCGTGAAAGACCTCGAGGTAGCGGCCGATACGTTCGGCGCCCAGGTGCAGCGCGTAGACTGCTTCGAACGTCGCGATCAGCGCCAGCAGCGGTACGACCGCAAAGAGCGGCGGCAACGCCAGCGCGGCCGCGGCCACACTCAAGGCGGCCCACCCGAGGATTCCGACCACGAAGATCCAGACCCGTGCGGTGCCGCGCTCGCGAATCGTCGCGCGCAGTTCGCTGTATTCGGTTTGGTCAGTCGCCGTCATCGTTCGATCTCTACGGAGCTGCGCTGCCGCGCCGATAAGTAAGAAAAGCGCCGTCCCAGCGTGCGGCGGCATTGTGGCACAGGAGTTGGTCTCGGCTCATGCGGTGAAGGTCAGCCGTTCGACGGCCCGTAATCCCGTTGCAGTCTATAAATTGTCTGCTACACTACAGGCGTCCGACCTTCAACGACTTGCGGTTTGTGGGGCAGCCTAGGTGAACAGAAAACCATTTTTCTGGATCGGTCCTCTCGCGCTCGCGAGCCTCGTCAGTATCGCGCCGGCTGCCTCCGCTGCCCAGGCGACCTCGTCGACCGCGACGCATCACGCGAAAAAGACCAGCGCCACGAAGACCACCGCGTATTCGCGCGAGCGGTCGCAGACGCGCAAGACCACGCTGGCGCGCGCACGTGCCGTCGCGATGGCGCGCGAGATGGCGGATACCGCGCTGCCGCGGTACAAGGTCGACGCGAGCGGCGATCTCGTTCCGGACCTTCGCGCGGCCGCCGCCATCATCTACAACCCCGAAACCAACGAAGTGCTCTGGGAAGAAAACTCGCAGAGCCAGCGCTCGATCGCCAGCATCACCAAGATGATGACGGCGACGGTCTTCCTCGAGAACAACCCTGACACGTCGCAGGTCGTCACCGTCGCGCACAGCGACGTCTTCCAGGCGTCGACGACGCATCTCCACCTGAACGACAAGGTGACGACCGACGATCTGCTGCACCTGCTGCTCATCGCGTCGGACAACGCCGCGGCGCGCGCGCTCGCGCGCGTGTCGCCGTACGGCAGCGAGGGCTTCGTGCGCCGCATGAACGAGAAGGCGGAGGAGCTCGGGCTCGAGAACACGCACTACGCCGATCCGTCGGGGCTGCTCTCGGAGAACGAGTCGACGGCGTACGACATGGCGCGCCTCATCACGCACGTGTCGGGCGACGATCGGATTGCGTCGATCATGCGGACGCCGGAGTACACGGTCTACACGAAGAACCTGCGGCCGCACGCGATCACGTTCCACAGCACGAACCACCTGCTCGGCCGCGACGGCGTCGACGTCCGCGCGGGCAAGACCGGGTTCATCTCGAAGGCGGGCTACTGCCTCGCGACGCTGCTGCGGCTGCCGCAGGGCGCCGGCGGCCAGGAAGTGGCGGTGGTCGTCCTCGGCGCGCGCTCGAACGCCGGGCGGTTCATGGAAAGCCAGAACCTGTTCAATTGGGTCACGTCCCGCGCGTCGACGATCTTCGCGCCCAAGCCGCAACAGCAGCAGTAAGCACGCCACCGCAGCTCCTGCGGTGGCCGGACGCTATCCGAGATATCCGCGCTGGATCGCCGCCGCGTCGAGCGGCAGCGTGGCGATCGTGTCCACCGTCACCATCACCGGCCGTGCGGCGTGGCGGGCGTCGTACGCCTTCAGATACCGGCGGCACACGTCGCAGGCGTAGACGCGGTAGCGTCCATCGCGCGTCGCGAACGAGGTGATCAGCGCGCGGTCGTCGTTCGCGCAGAACGGGCACGTCAGCGTGGCGAACGCCCACTGCGCGGCGCAGCGGCCGCAGATCAGGCGCCGCTCGGCGCTCGGCGTGATCACCGCGAAGTCCGGCTCCCAGCCGCAGAACGGGCAATGCCCATGCGTCCACGTGGCGAGATCGGCGCGCTCGCCGAGCGACTCGACCGCGCGCGCGAGAAACGGCCGCAACGCGAGCAGCAGCACCTGATCGAGTGCCGCCGGCGCTCCCGCCGGCAGCCGTTCGGCCGCCGGGTCCGTCTGCTCGACCCCCGACGTCGTCTCGTACCACGTCGCGACGACGAGCTCGAGCGCCTGGCGCTCGTCGCGCCCCATGGTGACGATCTTGTCGTAGTCGGGACGCTCGACCGCTTCGAAGCGATGGAGGATGTCGGCCGTCTGCCGGAACGTCAGGCGGAAATCGGTCCACTCGATCGGAATGTCGCGGAAGCGGACCAGCGGCCGTCCTGACGCGAGCTGCGCCTTCAGCCATTCCGGATCGACCTGAATCCACGGCAGCGGCACGCGGCCCTGCACGCGCCGCTGCATGTCGACGAGCGCGAGCTGCATGTCGACGGCTGAGGCGAGCTCGGGCTGCGCGGTCTTCAGTTGTTTCAGCTCGACGACCTCGCGCGGTTCGCTGCGCGGACGGACGGGGCGGTCGGACACAGCCGCGATTGTGGCACATCTGCTGGCAGCGGATAACATGGAGCGACGCCGATGCCGCCTCGAACCGCCGCCCGCAAGAAGTCGCCGACCAAGCCTCCGAAGGCGGTGCTGCAGATCGCGTCGGAGGCGCTGCCGTTCGCCAAGACGGGCGGCCTCGCCGACGTGCTCGGCGCGCTGCCGCCCGCGCTCGCCCGTCTCGGGTGGGACGTGACGCTCGTCCTCCCGAAGTATCGCGGCGTCGAGGGCGGCGAGGTCGTGGAGCGCTTCACCATCACCGTCGGCGGCTTCGCGCGCGAGGTTGCGTTCGTCCAGGCGCCGCTGCCGGACGGCGCGCGCGCGATTCTCGTCGACTGTCCCGAGCTGTACGACCGGCCGCAGTTGTACACCGAAGACGGCGTCGACTATCCGGACAACCCGCGGCGCTTCGCGTTCCTCGTGCGCGCCGCGCTCGAATTCGCGGCGCGCGGCGCCACTCGGCCGTCGATCGTCCACGCGCACGACTGGCAGGCGGGGCTCGCGCCGGTCTATCTGCGATCGCTCTACGCGAATCATCCGCGGCTCGTCGGCACGCCGACGGTGTTCACGATCCACAACCTCGCGTATCAGGGACTCTTCGAGCCCGACTGGCTGCCGCGGCTCGATCTCGGCTGGGACGAATTCACCGTCGACCGTCTCGAATACTGGAATCGCATCAGCTTCCTGAAGGGCGCGATCAACGGCGCGCAGGCGATCACGACGGTCAGCCCGCGCTACGCCGACGAGATCCAGACGAGCGAGTTCGGTTTCGGCTTCGACGGCATCCTGCAGGCGCGGCGCGCGGATCTCGTCGGCATTCTCAACGGCATCGACACGAACGAGTGGGACCCGGCGCACGACCGGTTTCTGCCGCAGCCGTACTCGGCCGCCGATCTCGACGGCAAGCGCGCCGCCAAGATCGAGCTGCTTCGGCGCTATGGGCTGCCGACCGACACCGCGGCCGTCTCGCGACCGCTGGTCGGCATGGTGTCGCGGATGGTCGATCAGAAGGGGCTCGACCTGCTCGCGGCGCTCGGCGCCGAGCTCCCGCGCCTCGACGCGACGTTCATCGTCCTTGGCACGGGCGACGCGCGGTATCAGGATTTCTGGCGGAGCCTGGCGGCGGCGCATCCCGACCGCGTCGGGGCGCAGATCGGCTTCGACGAGGGGCTCGCGCACCTCATCGAGGGCGGCGCGGATATCTTTCTCATGCCGTCGCGCTTCGAACCGTCGGGCCTGAACCAGATGTACAGCATGCGGTACGGCACCGTGCCGCTCGTGCACGCCGTCGGCGGCCTGGCCGACACGGTGACGCCGAAGACCGGCTTCGTGTTCGACGACTACACGCCGGCCGCGCTCCTGGCGTGCCTGACGCAGGCGTTGGCCACGTTCGGCGACGGGCGGAAGTGGCGGGCGCTGCAGAAGGCGGGGATGGCCAAGGATTTTTCGTGGGACCGTTCGGCGAAAGAGTACGTCAAAATATACGATCGAGTCTCCCGACTGGACTGACGACTGACTGACTGACTGACTGACTGACGACTGAGGACTGAGGACTCTTTCATGGCGAACCAATACGTGCAGACGTTTACGGATGGGAATTTCGAACAGGACGTGTTGAAGGCCGGCGCGCCGGTGCTCGTCGATTTCTGGGCCGAGTGGTGCGGCCCCTGCAAGCGCATCGCGCCGACCGTCGACGCGCTCGCCGCCGATTACGCCGGCAAAGTCGTCATCGGCAAGATGGACATCGACTCGAACCCGAAGGTGCCGGAAAAGTTCCAGGTCCGCGGCATCCCGACGCTGCTGTTGTTCAAGGGCGGCCAGGTCGTCGAATCGCTCGTCGGCGCGCAGTACTCGAAGGACGAACTCAAGAAGGTCATCGATAAGTACGTGTGAATTTGAGGATTTGAGGATTGGGGGATTTGAGGATCGAAAGCTTCGAATCTTCCCAATCAATCCTCAAATCGCCAAATCAATCCTCAAATCCGCAAATCCTCCAATCCTCAAATTCATGACACGCAACGTTGTGATCGTCGGTTCGGGTCCTGCCGGTCTCACCGCCGCGCTCTACACGGCGCGCGCGAACCTGCAGCCGCTCGTGATTGAAGGCTTCGAGTCGGGCGGTCAGCTCATGCTGACGACGCTCGTCGAGAACTTTCCTGGTCACAAGGACGGGATCCTCGGGCCGGATCTCATGAACGAGATGCGCGCGCAGGCGGAGAAGTTCGGCGCCGAGATCGTCCAGGGCCACGTCGAGAAGGTCGACCTGTGCTCGACGCCGTTCACCGTCAAGACGGGCGACGCGACCTATTCGGCGAAGACCGTCATCATCGCGACGGGCGCGTCGGCGCGGCTGCTCGGGCTGCCGTCGGAGCGGCACTTGATGGGGCACGGCGTGTCGACGTGCGCGACCTGCGACGGCTATTTCTTCCGCGGCCACCACATCGCCGTCGTCGGCGGCGGCGATTCGGCGATGGAGGAGGCGGTCTACCTGACGCGCTTCGCGGAAACCGTGACGGTCGTCCATCGCCGCGAGACGCTGCGCGCGTCGAAGATCATGCAGGACAAGGCGCGCGCGAACGCGAAGATCAAGTGGATCCTCGACAGCGAGGTCGTCGAGATCCACGACACGGCCAAAGGCGAAGTCGACAGCATGACCGTGAAGAACAACAAGACCGGCGTGGAAACAAAGGTGCCGGTGACCGGCGTCTTCGTCGCGATCGGCCACACACCGAACACCGCGTTGTTCCGCGGTCAGCTCGAGCTCGATCAGAACGGCTACATCATGACGCACGACGGCGCGAAGACCAGCATTCCTGGCGTGTTCGCGTGCGGCGACGTGCAGGATCACATCTACCGTCAGGCGATCACGGCCGCCGGCTCAGGATGCATGGCCGCGCTCGACGCGGAACATTTCCTCGACAACATCCCCGAGCATCTCGCCTCGGTGTAGCGGATCAAAGTTAAAAGTTAAAAGTTAAAAGTTGAAAGTTGAAATCAAAAGGCAGAAGTGGCGTTTCGACTTTGCCCTTTCACTTTTTAACTTCTAACTTTTAACTTTTAACTTTTAACTTTCAACTTTGCCCTTCGATCCACCCGCCGCCGAGCACCACATCTCCGTCGTAGAACACGACCGCCTGTCCCGGCGTGATCGCCACTTGCGGTGCGTCGAACACGACCTCCGCCCGGTCCGATCCCGTCGACGGATCGCGCTCGAGCACGCGCACCGTCGCCGGCGCCGCCTCATGCCGATGCCGAATCTGCACCTCCGCGCGCACGGCCGCCCTCGGCGTCTCCACGATCCAATTCACCCCTGACGCCGTCAGCGTCGTCTGCTCGAGCGAGGCCTTCGGTCCGACGACGACCTGGTGAGCGTCCGGGCGGAGCTGCAGGACGTACAGCGGCGCATCGGAGCCCGACAGCCCGAGTCGCTTGCGCTGCCCGATGGTGAAGCGATGAATGCCGTCGTGCGTCCCGAGCTGCTGTCCCTGCTCGTCGACGATCGCGCCGCCGCGCGCGGCCTCGGGCGCGCGCCTGGCCACGAACGACGCGTAGTCGTTGTCGGGGATGAAGCAGATCTCCTGGCTGTCCGGCTTGTCGGCCACCGGCAGCCGCCGCTCGCGCGCGTACTCGCGGACGAGCGCCTTCGGGCGATCGCCGACCGGAAAAATCGCGCGCGCGAGCTGCGCCTGCGTCAGCGAGAAGAGGAAGTACGCCTGGTCCTTCGACGGGTCCACGCCGCGCCGCAGCCGATGGCGTCCGCTCGCCGGATCGCGATCGACGCGCGCGTAGTGCCCGGTCGCCACCGCATCGGCGCCGAAGCCGCGGGCGCGATCGAGCAGCGTCGCGAACTTCAGATCGCTGTTGCAGCGCGCGCACGGCAGCGGCGTCCGCCCCGACGCGTACTCGCGCACGAAGTTCGACACGACCTGCGCGTCGAACTGACGCTCGAAGTTGACGATGTAGTGCGGGATCTTGATCGCGGCCGCCACGCGCCGCGCATCGTGCAGGTCGTCGAGCGTACAGCAGCTCCCGAACGAAGTCTGTCCCTCGCTCTGGTCGTACAACTGCATCGACAGCCCGACGACGTCGTGCCCCTGCTCGGCGAGCAGCGCCGCGGCGACCGACGAGTCGACACCGCCCGACATCGCGATCACGATCTTCATGACTTGTGACTCGCGACCTGCGGCTTGTGACTGGTCAGCCCTCGGAGCTTCTCCACGAGCCGGGGCAGCACCTCGACGACGCGATCGACCTCGGCGTCGGTGGAGAACAGGCCCAGCGAGAAGCGCAGCGAATTCTGCGTCCGGTGCGGCGGCAGTCCCATCGCGCGCAGCACGTGCGACGGCTCGAGCGTCCCCGACGAGCACGCCGATCCGGTCGACACGGCGATCCCTTCGAGGTCGAGCGCGATCAGCAGGCTCTCCGCCTCGACGCGATCGAAGCTGATGTTGGTCGTGTTCGGCACGCGCGCGTCGCGTGCGCCGTTGATCGCCGTCCCGGGCACGGCGGCCAGGATGCCGGTCTCGAGCCGGTCGCGCAGCGCCGCCAGGCGCGCCCCTTCGGCGGCGATCTTCGACAGGGCCAGCTCCGCGGCGACGCCCATCCCGACGATCGCCGGCACGTTCTCGGTGCCGGCGCGGCGGTTCCGTTCGTGCTTGCCGCCGGTCATGGTCGGCTGCAGCCGCGTGCCGCGCTTGATCCACAGCGCGCCGGCGCCCTTCGGTCCGTTGAACTTGTGCGCCGACAACGACAGCAGATCGATGCCGAGCGCGCGCACGTCGACCGGGATCTTGCCCGCGGACTGCACGGCGTCGGTGTGCATCAGCGCGCCGCGCGCGTGCGCCGCCTCGGCGATCGCGGCGATCGGCTGGATCGTTCCGATCTCGTTGTTTGCGTGCATCACCGACACGAGCGCAGTCTCGTCGGTCAGCGCCGCGCGCACGGCGTCGACCGACACGACGCCGGACGCGTCGACCGGAACGAGCGAGACGCGCCAGCCGCGTCGCGACAACGCCTTCAGCGTGTTCAGCACTGCTTCGTGTTCGATCGCGCTCGCGACGAGATGGCGCCGCGGCGTCTGCTCGAGCGCGTCGGCGACGCCGCGGATCGCGAAGTTGTCGGCTTCGGTGCCGCCGCTCGTGAAGACGATCTCCGACGGCTCGGCGTTGATCAGCCGCGCGAGCGCGGATCGCGCATCGTCGATCGCGGCCTTGGCCTGCTGTCCGAAGTGATGCACGCTCGACGCGTTGCCGTACGTAGCGTCGATGGCGGTGACCATCGCGTCTCGCACCGCGGGCGCGAGGGGAGTCGTCGCGTTGTAGTCAAAGTAGACACGCACAGTGAACCGTTCATTGTACCATTCCCGCTAAACGTCGGTATCAAAAGGACTAGACATTCATTCGGGCAGTTCATATACTGACCGGAATTCAGGCAAGCAGACAGGCGGAGGACTGAAGACATGTGGAAACGCGATGAAGCGCCCCGACCGGCGAGCGGACAACCCACGGCTGCGCCGCAGCCGGTGACGCCGTCTGCGGCAGGGCCTCGCCCCGAACCAACCCACCTTATGGAGAAGGACATCGTGAACATCGGCAAGTCTGTCGTCATCAAGGGCGAACTGAACGGCAGCGAAGATCTCACGATCGAGGGGCACGTCGAAGGGACGATTCAGCTGCGCGACCACGTGCTGACGATCGGTCCGAACGGCCGCATCAAGGCGCAGGTGTTCGCGAAGGCGGTCATCGTCCTCGGCGAAGTGACGGGCAACGTCACGGCGAGCGACAAGGTCGACATCCGCGACAACGGATCGGTCGACGGCGACATCATCTCGCCGCGCGTCGCCATCGCGGAGGGCGCGCACTTCCGCGGCAGCGTCGACATGCAGCGTAAAGGCGCGGCCGCCGCGCCGAAGCCGCCGCAGCCGCAGGCCAACGCGCAGCCGCCGCAGCAGGCCGCGCAGCCGGCGCCCGCTCAACCGGTCAGAGCCTAGTCTCGTGATTCTGGAGTCGGGATTCGGGATTCGGATTCGAACCGCACGTCGAATCCCGCCGAATCCCGAACCACGCATCGCGAATCGCGTCACTCGCAGCAGAGAGTGGGCCTCCTAGATCGTCTTGCCGCGCGTCGCCCCGAGGACCAAGGTCCGGATCGCCCCCCGGCCGCGGCCGACGATCCAGTTTTCTCCACGAAAGCGCTTCGGAAATTCCTCACGGCGCTGACCGCGCGCGAGTCGCCGGTCCTGCTCGATCTCGGCCCCGTCGTCGGCAGCAACGTCAGCTTTTTCGGCGAACAGCTCGGCTGCAAGATTTTCGTCGAGGACATCTACGCCGACATCGATCGCCACGTGCGCGGCGGCAAGCTCGAGGAGTTGCCCGCGTTCTTGAAGCACCGCTTTCCGCAGGAGACCGGATCGGT
>Ga0070741_10003182_pt1 | contig 41445 bp, 39 predicted proteins | sample Coa_R1_4_FD_66440 | JGI IMG/M metagenome (GOLD analysis project Ga0070741, IMG submission 66440) | Surface soil microbial communities from Centralia Pennsylvania, which are recovering from an underground coalmine fire - Coalmine... | ecosystem: Environmental > Terrestrial > Soil > Unclassified ... | reverse complement strand
ATAGCAGCCCTTGTTGAAGTGCAGTGCCTGGAGCTGATTGGTCTCCTGCGGCAGATACTTTTCCGTAATGTCGCGGCCGTAGAGCGGGCGCCCTTCGAGCAGGCGGAAGGCCTCCAGCGCTTCGGCGGAGACTTCGGTTGCTCCGGCAGATTTGGCCGTGGCGAACAGGCTGCGTCCCGGCGAACTGTCAAAAGGATAGTCAACCGTGATTTCGAAGCGGGGAACCAGGCCGTCAGCAGGAGCGATGACCTGAGTCCAGCCCTCGTAACGGCACAGATGCAGCGGCGTGTATTCCCTATAGGAAAACTCAGGGTCTAGCTGTGGCCCAATCGAACGCAGGATGTTGAGAGCTTCAGGGCCGACAAGCAGCATCGTGTGGTTGAGCTCATACGCAGGGCTCAGCTCAACATCATCCATGATGATGAAGTGGTCCAGGTGCTTCTGGATGGCATCAACCTGCTCTTTGCTCGTGGCGAGCACGAACGCTGATTTGTCACCATTCGGCTCCCGGTAAATCGTGCAGTCCCCCAGGATGCGCCCCTGGGCATTCAGCAGGAACGCATAGCAGCCCTCGCCCGGCCCCAGCGCCTGGACGGAATTGGTCACCATCCCGTTCAGCCACCGCGTGGCATCCGATCCGGTGACGCGGAGGAACGCCCGGTCGTCTAACGAAGCAACCGCCGCGCCATGCAGAATCGCGTCGAGTTCGGCTTGTATCTTTTGACTCATGGCCTTCCGCCTTAATTGTAGCGAGTCCGGCGGCTTCGCGAGTGCGGGTGCGTACACTGAAGGGATGGATGGAGGCGGCGTGAAGAACCGATTTAGCCGGTACGGGTGGGTGGCTCTGGCGGTGGTGATGGCTGTGGGGCCGGCCGGAGCTCAGCAGACGCAGCCGCCGGCCAAGCAGCAGCAGACGCCGGCCGACAACCAGCCCATTCCGCTGACGACGCCGGGTGTCGAGCCGCCGAAGCTGCAGGAAGGCCAGACCACCGTCGTCATCGACCAGCCGCTGAGCAAGGCGCAGGAAAAACAACTGCTCGCCGACGCGAACGAGATCTTTGAGTTTGTGAGCAAGGACACCGGGCTGCCGATTGAGCACTCCGTGAAGAAGGTCTTTATCACACGCGACAAGGTGAACTCGGAGCTGCGTAAGAAGTTCGACGAGGACAAGAGCAACAAGCGCATGGAGCGCAGCGAGCTGGTGCTCAAAAAGTTCGGTCTGCTGGACAAGGACTTCAACCTGCGGCCGTTTCTGCTCAGCCTGCTCACGGAACAGATCGCCGGCTTCTACGACAACAAGACCAAGACCATGAATCTGCTGGACTGGGTGCCGATCGACCAGCAGAAGCCCGTCATGGCCCATGAGTTGACGCACGCCCTGCAGGACCAGAAGGTGGGGCTGAAGAACTGGGAGGACCTGGAGCCGGATTCCGTCGCCAAGAATGTTGACGAAGACCGGAAGCACATCGAGACGGACGAGACCGACACCGCGCGCGAGGCGGTGCTCGAAGGCCAGGCGATGGTGAGCTTTGCGGATTACATGCTGAAGCCCAGCGGAAAGACCTTGAAGGATGTTCCGCAGATCGGCGAGCAGTTGATCAACGGTGCTGGCGACATGAGTGATTCGCCAGTGCTGGCGCGGGCTCCGCTCATCCTGCAGGAATCGCTGCTGTTTCCCTACACGGAGGGTCTGCGATTTGAACAGGCAGTGCTGCTGAAGGCCGGAACGCAGCGCGCGTTTACGGGGGTGCTGGACACTCCGCCGAACACAAGCTCGGAGATCATGCATCCGGACGACTACCTGAGCCGCAAACCGGAGCCGCTGCTGGTGCTGCCCGATATTCATCCGACACTGGACGCCGCCGGCTATGTGCCGTATGACGTTGGAGTGATGGGCGAGCTGGATGTGCGCATGACGGCGGAGCTCTTTGGCGGCAAGCCGCTGGCAGAGGCGCTGACTCCGCAGTGGGACGGTGGCGTGTACTACGCGGCGCAACGCAAAAACGCGAGCGACGCCGACAAGTCGACGACCAAGTCGATTGCGATTTTGTATCTGTCGCGCTGGAAGAATGCGGACTCAGCGCGGAGCTTCTTCCATGTGTTCGAGCAGGAGTTACCACGCCAGTATGACGGGCTGAAGCGCCGCGAATCGGATGAGACCGATCCGGGCGAGCGCGTGTACTCGACCAATGAGGGGGACGTGCTGCTCAGCGTGAAAGGCAACGAGGTTTGGGTCAGCGAGGGATTTGAGCTGCCGACCGCGACCAAACTCCGCGAGATGATCATGGACGCGCAAGGCGTCGGACCGATCCGGCAGGCGCAGATGACAGTGCCCGAGAAGGAGTTGGTCGGCGGCTTGTCGCAATGGATCGGGAGCTTCGGTGTGGCGAAGACTGGAATGAAACTCCTCTTCTAGCGGGAGTCATTTATCGCCGAGACGCTCATCGTATCTAGTCGTTTTTGCGATCGAGGCGGTGCACCCAGTTCTCAAGATTCAGCCGCAGCGCCGTGTAGCTGAGGATCTCGTGGCCGACGCGCTCGGCGGCGTCGACATCGTCAATGTGACCAAGCGGCGCGCGAGGCGACGTGTAAACGTCGAGCCCCGCCTGACGGCACAGCAGCGCGATGCGGAAGAGATGCGTGCCATCGCTGACCACAACGATCGTGCGGAAGTGGTGCGAGGTGGCAATCTGGGCGAGCTTCTGCACCTGTTGCTGTGTGTCGAACGTGTGGGTCTCGGCAATGATGTGATCGAACGGAATCCCATTGGCAAGCAGGTAGTCACGGCCGACGCCGCCTTCCGTTCGACCGGAGTCCTTATCCGACCCCCCGCCCAGCGTGATGACGAACGGCGCGATTCCTCGTTCATACAACGCGACAGCTTTATCAAGCCGCGCATGCAGAACCGGCGACGGCCGGCCGGCATACTCGGCCGCACCGAAGACTGCGATCGCGTCCGCGTGCTCGGCGTTGTCGATATGCGCGGTGTACTCGATCTGACGATAGACCCATAAGCACCAGCCCACGACGACGAGCAGAATGATGAGCAGCGTCCAGCCGAGCAGGCGCGCACCGAGGCTGCGGCGCGTTCTCGCGGTGCGGGTTCTCGTGCGCGTGGCCATCGCGTGGTCAGGGATTAGTATCTGCGATTCGCGTGTGGAGTTCCAGAATCACGTGCCAGCCCTGATTTTTCTTCAGCGGTGCAGGGCCAGCGCAATCTCGTGGGTCGGAATTGCGCCCTCACGGAGAATCATCCACGAGTTGCTGCCGCCGGAAAGGTCGACGATGGTGGTCGCGACGGAGCGCGCGGTCGGCCCGCCATCGACGATGAGCGGGATCTTGTCGCCGAACTGCTCGCGCACGCAGTTGGCCGAGGTGCACTCGGGAAGCCCGCGGAGGTTTGCGGAGGTCGCCGTGATAGGCAGCCCGAGCTCGCGCACGACAGCCCGGCAGATGGGCGCTTCAGGAACGCGCAGGGCGACGTTGCCGGTGTTTGCCGTAACTCGCAGCGGAAGCTTGCCACCGGCCTTGACCACGAGAGTGAGCGGGCCGGGCCAGAACCGCTCGGCGAGCCGGTCGAACGCGCCATCCAGCGAACGCGCCAGTTCGTACGCCTGCGTGTGGTCTTCGATGAGCAGGGAAAGCGGCTTGTGGCGCGCGCGGGTCTTCAGGTCATAGATCCGGTCCACGGCGCGCAGATTTACGGGGTCGACGGCGAGGCCGTAGAAGGTGTCCGTGGGAAGCGCGACGACATGGCCAGCGTGCAGAGCGGTGGTGACGCGCGCGACAAGCTGCGGCTCCGGCTCCTCCGGATGAATGCGAAGCATCTCTGCGATCAAGGGCGGCGAGATCTCCTTCGTATGACTTTACCGCAGTCCGGCCTTGTGAGTGCGGGCGGGTACACTGAGGGGCGATGCAATTGCCCCAGCCGATCACGAGCAGAACGAATGCGAAGGTGAAGGCTCTTCGCGCGGCGTTCGAGGGCAGAGCGTCGAAGCCGGGAGAGATCGTGGCGATTGAGGGCGCGACGCTGATCGGCGAAGCGGTGCGTTCGGGCATTCGGCCGGAGACGGTGTTCGTGCGGCAGGGAAGCGAGGCGGTGCTGGAGGGGTTTCGCGAGTTGGCCGGCGTGCCCGTGGTGGTGCTCAGCCGCGATGTCTTCGCGAGTGCGGTGGATACGAATTCGCCGCAGGGCCTGGCAGCGTTGGTTGCGATTCCAGAAGTTCGGTCCGGGAAGCACTATACGGAGCGTGGACTTGTGCTGGTGCTCGAGGCGATTCAGGACCCGGGCAATCTCGGCACATTGCTGCGCGCGGCGGAGGCATTCGGAGCTTCGCGGCTGCTGATCACACCCGAGACCGTCAATCCATGGAGCCCGAAGGCGCTGCGCGCATCTGCGGGATCCGTGTTTCGTGTGCCTGTACGGCGGATGCCGCTCAATGAGATCGGACAATGGGCTGAGGATGAAGGAATTCGCGTCTATGCGGCGGTGGCGCGGGCCAACGGCGCGGTCTCCGCGATCGAAGCAGACTTTGCATGGCCTTGCGCGGTGATGATCGGCAATGAGGGTGCGGGCCTGTCTGAGGCGGCTCTCAAGATTGCCGGTGAGCGCATTCACATCCCGTGCATGACGGAATCGCTGAACGCCGCCGCTGCGGGAGCCACGCTGATGTATGAGGCAATGCGGCAGCGAATCGTGAATACGATTCCTGCAGGAGCGCCGCGATGAGTCTGTTTGATACATCGCCGATCCACGGAGGCGACCGGGTAAATCAACGCGCGCCGCTGGCGGACAGAATGCGGCCACGCACGCTGGATGAATTCGTTGGGCAGCAGCATCTGCTCGGGCCGGGGAAGCCGCTGCGCACGCAAATTGAGCGCGACGACTCGGCAAGTTTGATCTTCTGGGGACCTCCGGGCGTGGGCAAGACGACGCTCGCGAAGATCATCGCGCACGCAACCAGCGCAAGCTTCATTGAATTCTCCGCGGTGCTCTCGGGGATCAAAGAGATCAAGCAGGTGATGGCCGACGCGGAGAAGGCCTCGCAGTTCGGCTCGCGCACCATATTGTTCATCGACGAGATTCATCGCTTCAACAAGGCGCAGCAGGATGCCTTCCTGCCGTATGTCGAGCGCGGTGCGATTCGGCTGATTGGCGCGACGACAGAGAATCCGTCGTTCGAGATCAACGCCGCGCTGTTGAGCCGCTGCCGCGTGTACACCCTGCAGGCGTTGTCGCAGGACGACGTGCTCGCGTTATTGAATCGAGCGCTGAAGGACAGCGAACGCGGATTAGGCTCGGCGGGATTGAGCGCGGATGAGGGAGCGCTCGAGCAGATCGCGTCGTACTCGAGCGGCGATGCGCGGAATGCGCTGAACGCGCTGGAGGTCGCCGGGAAATTGGCGGAGAGCCGGGGCGAAAGAGTCATCTCGAAAGAGCTTGCAGCCGAAGCGGTACAACAGCGCGTGCTGCTCTATGACAAGAAAGGCGAGCAGCATTACGATCTCATCTCGGCGCTGCACAAGAGCGTGCGGAACTCGGATGCGGATGCGTCGCTGTATTGGCTGGGGAGAATGCTCGCCGCAGGCGAAGATCCGATGTATGTCGCGCGCCGAGTGGTGAGGATGGCCATTGAGGACATTGGTCTGGCAGCGCCGGAGGCGTTGAATCTTTGCCTGAGCGCGCGCGATGCAGTGCACTTTCTCGGCTCGCCGGAAGGTGATCTGGCGCTGGGTGAGGCGGTGGTCTATCTCGCGCTCGCGCCGAAATCGAATGCGCTCTACACCGGGTACGGTGAGGTGCTTGCGGATATCGAAGCGAGGCCCGCAGAGCCGGTGCCGCTGCATCTGCGCAATGCGCCGACGAAGCTCATAAAGGAGCTGGACTACGGCAAGGGCTATCAATATGCGCATGACGTTGAGGGCAAAGTTGCGGATATGGAGTGTCTGCCGCCATCGCTTGCTGGGCGCAGCTACTATCAGCCGACAAATGAAGGCCGCGAGAAAATTCTCGGAGAGCGCATGCGCGAGATCGAGCGGATTCGTGAGTCGAAACGCGAGCGGTAGAACGTATATACTTCGGCGCATCATGAAGAGTGCGATTGGTGTGATGCTGTCTGCAGCCGTGGTGTGTGGGACGGCGAGTGCGCAGTCGCTGCTGGTGGTGAACCAGGGCAATGCGACGGTGAGTGTGATCGATCCCGCGAGTGGCAAGCAGGTCGCGGTGATCGAGGAGAAGACGCCCGGCGTGCACGGGCATGAAGTTGTTGCGTCGCGCGATGGGCGCACGGCGTTTCTTCCGATCTATGGAAGCACGGGCGTAGGCAAGCCGGGCATTGATGGGCACGAGATGCTGGTGATTGATGTGCCGTCGCGCAAGGTGGTCGGCGATATGCAGTTCGGTCATGCTGTGCGGCCGCATGAGCCAGTGCTGGATGCAAAGCGCAACCTGCTGTACGTGACGACGGAGCTGGACAAGGCCGTCACGGTGATCGATCCGAAGACGCGGAAGATTATCGGAAGCGTGCCGACGGGAGCGGAGCAGTCGCACATGCTGGTGCTGTCGCATGACGGCACGCGCGGATATACGGCGAATGTAGGACCGGGAAGCGTGTCCGTGCTGGACATGGTGGGGCGGAAGACGATTGCGGTGATTCCGGTATCGCACGAGGTGCAGCGGATTGCGATCTCAAATGATGGCCGCTGGGTGTTTACGTCCGACCAGAGGGAGCCGATGCTCGCGGTGATCGACACGAGGACGAACAAGGTGGCGCGTTGGGTGGAACTGCCAGGGACGGGCTATGGTGCGGCGCCGACGCCGGATGGAAAGTGGCTGCTGGTGTGTGTGCCGTCGGCGAACGAGGTTGCGCTGGTGGATCTTTCGGCGATGAGGGTGGCGAACGCGATCAAGGTTCCCGCAACTCCGCAGGAGATCCTGATCCCGCCGGATGGGACGGTCGCGTATGTGTCGTGCAACAGGAGCGGGAAGGTGGCGGCGATCGATCTGAATGGCTGGAAGGTGGCGAAGGTGATCGATGCAGGCCCGGGCGCCGACGGGATGGCGTGGGCCAAGTGAGGGGTACCCCCCTCCCCCCCCTTTTTTGTGCAAAGTCTTCGAACCAGAGACTTTAGGTCTGGACTTTAAGTCTACTTTGCGGTTCTTGGAGTGCACTGGTTTTGGGGCAGGCACTTTGCGTCATTCGGCGTATTTTACGGAGCAGCCGTAGCTGCGGGTGACGGGCGTCGGAACTGGTTTGCCGGCCATACCGTCTTCCAGGGCTTCGCTGACGTAGTTGTGTGCGCCTTTGAGTGAGTCGGGATCGGTGGAGGGCCGGTCGTCGATGGCTCCTTCGTAGATGAGTTTGCCGGTGGGGTCAATGACGAACATGTGCGGGGTGGTCCTGGCCTCGTAGAGGTGGCCGATGGCGCCGGTGGGGTCGAGGATGGCGGCGGTGGGCGCGGCGTGATGCTCGGCCAGGTACTGGTTCTCTTCAGCGGGGGTGACGTAGCCCTGCTGACCGGGTGCGGAGGAGACGATGCGGAGCCAGACGACGCCTTTGGCTGTCCATTGCTTCTGGAGGGACTCCATGTTGCCGCTGTTGTAGTGCTTCTGGTCGTAAGGGCAGCCGCGATTGGCCCACTCGAGCACGATCCACTTGCCGTGGTACTGGGAGAGGCTCTGGGTGTGGCCGTTGGAGTCGGTGCCTTTGAAGTCGGGGGCCTGGTCGCCGGGCTTTACGGCGAAGGCCGTGGTGGCGAGGAGGCAGGTGGAGAGGGCGAGGAGGCGAAGCGTGTGGAGCATGGGGGCTTCTCCTTTTGGTGTGTGAGACGCAAATCCCGGGGCTAAAGCCCCGCGACGTTTGGCCATTTTTCTGCGGCCTAAAGGCCGCTGCTACTCCGCGGCCGGATCTTCCGCGGCCCGTGCGAAACGCAGATCCCCTGCGGGGATGACAAACAAAGATGGCAGAGCCCCGTTGCTAGAGGAGGTTGGCGTCGCGCCAGAGCTTCCACGGGCCGCCGGGACGCCGCCGGTAGATGGCGAGCGTGTAGCCCGTGCGCGTGATTGGCTCGCTGCCGGGAGGCGTGATGCGGACTTCAAGCCAGGTGCGCGCAAACGCAAGGTCTCCACGAACTTCGATCTCGCGCACGTCTGCCCGGACTTTGGGGCACAGCTCCTGGATGTTGCCGATGAAGCGTTGGACGAAGGCTTCGCTGCCGAAGGGTTCGTGACCGGAGGTGAGGAAGAGGATGTCCTCGTCCATCAAGGGTTTGATGGCTTCGATGTCGCAGGCTTCGGTGGCGCGAGCCCAGGTGGCGACGAGGTCGCGGATCTGTTGGGCGTCGGACTCTGTGGTTACGGTGGAGGTGCCGGGTGTAGCTGGGTTGGGGCTGGCGGTGCTCATGAGTGCGCGTCCTTTTCGAGGGCTTTGAGGACGATGTCCTTGGTGAGGAGCTCGGGGAGGACGTCGGCGTTCGAGTTGGCGCCGGCGGGGTAGATGACGTAGGTGGGGACGCCGGAGCGGTCGACGACGGAGAGCTGGCGGGTGATCTCGGGGTCGTACCTGGTCCAGTCGGCTTTGAGGAGCTGGACGTGGTCGTCGCGGAGCTGCTTCTCGACCTCGGTGGAGCGAAGGACGGTGGCTTCGTTGAACTTGCAGCTCAGGCACCAGTCGGCGGTGAAGTCGACGAAGACGGGCTGGCCGGAGGCGCGCGCGGCCTGAAAGGTGGCTGGCGTCCAGGGCTGCCAGTTCATGGTTTCGGCTTTGGGTTTGCGAAGAGGGGGTGCGAGGGCGCAGGCGATGAGGATGACGGCGGCGATGGCAGAGCCCCATTTTGCCGGCCATTTACCTAAACACCAGCCGGCGATGGCGAGGATGAGGAAGCAGACGAGCAGGCGGGCGATGCGGTCGACGCCTTCATTCGCGTACAGGTTGCCGTAGACCCAGGCGAGCCAGAGGGCAGTCGCGAAGAGCGGAACGGCGGTGAGCTGCTTGAGGGTCTCCATCCAGGCGCCGGGCCTTGGGAGGACGCTGGTCCACTGCGGTTGCATGGAGAGGACGAGGTAGGGAAGGGCCAGGCCGAGGGCGAGCGCAGTGAAGACGGTGAACGTCATCAGCGCGGAGTGGGCGAGCGCGAAGCCGACGGCGGCTCCCATGAGCGGGGCCATGCAGGGGGTGGCGACGACAGTGGCGAGGACTCCGGTGAAGAAGCTGCCGGCGAAGCCCTGTTTTTGGGCGAGATCGCCGCCGGCTGAAGTGAGGGAGAGGCCGAGCTCAAACTGGCCGGCGAGCGAGAGCGCGAGGAAGAACATGAGCGAGGCGAGCACGGCGACGAAGCCGGGCGACTGGAGCTGGAAGCCCCAGCCTAGCTCGCGGCCGCCGGCGCGGAGGATGAGCAGAACGGCGACGATGATCCAGAAGGAGACGAGGATGCCGAGCGTGTAGACGAGGCCGTGCGCGCGCTGGCGGTGCTTCTCTTCGGTCGAGGAGTTGACGAGCGCGAGGCCCTTGAGAAAGAGCACGGGGAAGACGCACGGCATGAGGTTCAAGATGAGGCCGCCGATGAAGGCGAGGCCGATGGCGCCCCAGACGGTGACGTCCGCCGGGGTGGTTTGCCTGGCGGCTTTGGCGGCGGGCGTGAGGCCGGTGATGACGCCGGGGGTTACGGGGGCGGTGAGGTCGTAGCTTTCGGTGCTGGAGAGCTCGACCAGACCGTGGAGGGATTTGGGAAGCGATGTAGAGTCGCTGGCGCGCTTCAGGGTGACCTGGACGCCGTCAGGGAGGGGCTTGATCTCCTGGTCGGCGGCGTTCTCGATGATTTCGGGGTCGAAGGGGTAGAACTCGGCGTCGGTTTCATGCGAGCCGGTTTTGAGGGTGAGCTGGATGTGTTTGGCGTCGCCGATGGCAGAGGCGGACATGTCGGGGGGCAGCGGTTTGGGGAGCGAGTTGATGGATTCGCCGAGGGCGCCGACGACAGGCGGGGGAGGAAGCGGGCCGCGCACGACGTTCATGTCGTAGCCGAGGTGGGCTTTGCCGGGAAGGCAGACTTGCGCGCAGACGAGCCAGGTGACGTGGGCGTCGAGGTGCGCCTTGCCTAGCCTGGCGTTGGCGGGTGCGGTGACGGTGATAGGGAAGGCGACCTGGTCCTCGTAGCCGTAATCCATGAGGGGGCCGAGCGGGAGGCGCTGCGGCGGCGGGAACTGCAGCGGGCCGGCGGTGAAGCCTTTGGGCAACGTCCACTTGATGGCGGGCGGTTCACCGGAGTCGCCGGCGTTAATCCAGTAGACGTGCCAGTGCTCTTCGATGGTGAGGACGAGGCCGATGGTCTGGGTGCCGCCGGGGGTGATCTGCGGGGAGAGTGAGGTGAACTCGGCGGTGAGGTGCTGGGCTTTGACGGGGCCGGGACCGCCGTCGCCGACCTCGGGGATCTGGGCGTGGAGGCTGCAGGTTGCGAGGGACGTGAACAGCGTCAGCAGCAGTGCGAGCGAGATGCGGGCGCGGCTCATTAGGCAATTGTAGAAGGTGAGAGTGGAGAGATTGGCGGTGGTCCGCGGCGTTTCTCGTGCGCTGTCGCGCGCGATACCCCACCCTTTGCCGTTTCAAAGGGTAGGCCACCCGGATTCATCGCCGTGTCAGGCGACGCGGGCGGAGTTGCGGAAGAGGTTGGCGTGCTCGATGAGGATGCAGCGGTCCATGACGACCGAGATGCCGGCGTCTTCGGCCTTGATGGCGGCGGGCTCGTTGCGGATGCCGAGCTGGACCCAGAGGTTCTGCATGCCGCAGTCGATCATCTCGTCGACGATCGCGGGGATGTAGCGGGGAAGGCGGAAGACGTTGACGATGTCGGGGGAGTCGGGGAGGTCGCGCAGCGCGGGATAGGCGCGCTCGCCGAGGACGTGCGAGACGCCGGGGTTGACGGGAATGATGCGGTAGCCGTGGCGCTGCATGTAGGCGGAGACGGAGTGGCTGGGACGCGTGGGGTCGTCGGAGAGGCCGACGACGGCGATGGTGCGTGGCTCGCGCTCAGAGCCGCCGAGCATTTTGAGAATCACGTCGGGTTCGTTCATGGCTGTACCTCCTAGCAAGTCAGCGGGTCAGCGGGTCAGCGGGTCAGCGAGTCAGCAAGTCAGCGAGTCGGTTGTCGCCGGCGGCATTGACCGGCTCGTCTACAATAGACGCTGATGAGCGGCCGAGTAGCGCGCTCATTTTCTGGAGTCAGCTTTTGTTCGGAAGACGATCGTACCTTGAGGCTTCGGTTGCTGGCGGTGTGGGCTGGCGGAGGCCGATTCTGCTGAACTGTTTGTTGGGCTGCGCCGCGGCGCTCAGCGTGTTGGTGGCGGGTTGCGGAAACCAGTACCGGCCGGTGGTGAGCGCGATTAATCCGGTTGGGCCAGCCGGTCAGCCCGCGAAGTATGCGGTTGCGATTTCGAGTCCGAGCGCATCGTCTCCGGGCCTGCTGACGTTTGTGGACTTCTCGGGCGACACGGTGTTGACGACACCGCAGATTCTTTCCAACCCGAACTACCTGGCGCTGGCGCCGGGGGGGAGTCAGGGCTATGTCATCAACAGCGCGGGCTCGATTAATGAGTTTGCAGCGGGCAGTCCGACGAGTCTGCTGTCGAGCGATATCGGGCAGAGCACGTTGAGCGTGGGGTCTTCGCCGGTGAGCATCACGGCGATTTCATTGGCGGGGACGAACGCGTCTGTGTTCGTGCCGGAGCCGGCGCTGTCGCAGGTGGCGGCGCTGACGGGCACGGGGTCGCTGGAGCAGAACATCGGTGTGCCGAACAACCCGATCTATGTGGTGGGCGCGAATTCGGCGGCGCGCGCGTATGTGATCAGCGAGGGAGACAAGGTAACTCCGAGCACAGTGTCCTCGGTCGAGAGCGGAAACCTTGCGGTGTCCAGCACGATTCCGGTGGGGATCGATCCGGTGTACGGCGTGATGACCGCGGATGGGAAGCGGGCGTTCATCCTGAACAAGGGCTCGGGTACCGTGAACGTGATCAATGTGGTGAACAACGGCAAGGATCTGGCGATGCCGGTGATTCCGGCGACGGGAACGCTGGGGCAGGGGCCAGTGTGGGCGGATCTGTCACCACTCACCAACCAGCTGATTGTGCTGAACCAGGGCGACGGTGTGCACCCGGGGTCGTTGAGCATTATCAATATTCCGCTGTGCAGTACGGCATCGCCGGCGACGAACCCGAACTGCGATCCGGCGAATCCGGTGGATGCGGTGGGCTTCGGCACAGTGCTGGCAACGGTTCCGGTGGGCATTAACCCGGTGATGGTGTCGGTCCTGCAGGACGGCACGAAGGCGTATGTGGCGAATCAGGGTAATGCCGCAGCAGGCGTTGAGGGTTCGGTGAGCGTGGTGAACCTGGTCAGCGGGACGGTGAGCGCGACGATTCCGGGGATCTCTTCGGCGGCTGCGACGTCGGACACGAACACGACCCCGACGGAGGTGTACGGTCATCCGACGACGATTGCGGCGACGACGGGAACACCGACCGGCAAGGTGTATGTGACGTCGTCGGACAACAAATTCATGACGGTGATCGAGACCGATACGGACACGGTGACGACCCATGTGAATCTGCAGGGGCTCGGAGTGCGGGTGGCTGTTACCGCGCAATAAAAGCAATCAAGCGAAAGAAGAGAGGCCGCCTGTGGAGGCGGCCTTTGTCTTGCAAGGAGGGAGCGGTTAGGACATGACGATTGGCAGGGTCGGCGTATCGGAGCCGCCGTCGTTCTCGACCGTGACACCGAAGCCCTTGGCGGGGACGCCCCTGGGGAGCTGGGGCATCATGATGTGGGCGGTGCCCTGGGCGTCGGGCTTGAAGGTGCCCGCGGGCATGGGATTGCGGCCGTCTGCAGGCATGAGCCAGAGCTCGTAGGTCTTGCCGGAGGGGGCAGGATCCATGTGCATGCCGATGAAGACGAGGGCGCCCTTGTCGGCGAGGTAGGCCACCAGGGCCTCCGGCGACGGTGCGGCGGCGGCAGGCGGGGCGGAGGTGCCGGGCTTGACCGGAGTGGCCGGCGGCTTCACCGCAGCGGTGGTGTGCAGGGGCATCTGCATGGCGTTGGCGGCGGTGAGGGTGGCGAGTGCATCCTGAGCGCGGGCGGCCTGGCGCGCCGTGTCGTCCATCTGGGCCTGCTGCGCCGCGATGGAGTTCTGGATCTGCTGACGCTGGTGCATCTGAAGGCCGGCGAAGAAGGAGACGCCAATAGCCGCGGCCCAGCCTGTCCAGGCAAGCACCCAGGGTGCGCGGCTGGGACGGCGGCGCTCCTGCGGGAGCTCCGGCTCGTCCTCAGGCAAGCCTCGGCCCAGCCCCCGGCGACGGCGTTCCGGCGGAACCTCGAGTTCATCCTCGGGGATAGGCCGGTGAAGGCCTCGGCTCTGGCGAGTGGGAAAGAACGGCTCGGAGGCGGCGTGGGCCTGAGGGGAGCGGCGGTCCTCCACGGGGGTGAGGGGAGCGAGGGGCGCGGGCGGCGGCGCGGGCCTGCGTTCGGGCTCCGGTTCCGGTTCGGGCGGGGCGAGCCTTGGCTCCCGGGCGACCTGGCGCAGGAGGCGCTCGCGCGCGGCCGGCGGGGGCGGCTGGATGTCAGCAGTCATGGAATAGGCGACGAGATCACCCTGCAATTTGGCGATTTCGCCGCGGCAGAGATCGCAGGTATCGACATGCTTCTTTGCCTGGCGCATGCGGTCTTCCGGCAGAAGCTGGAGCGCGAAAAGTACGAGGTCGTCATCGGGAATGTGGCTGTCGATCATCGTTAAGCTTCCAGCTCCTTTCTCAGGCTTAGCAGCGCGGTGCGGATTCGGGTCTTTACGGTGCCGAGCGGGTCGCCCGTGACCTCGGCGATCTCAGAGTGAGTGAGCCCATCGAAGTATGCCATTTCGAGGGCTTTTCGTTGCTCCAACGGAAGTCGCAGGATAACGGTCCGGGCGCGCTGCATCATGGTGTTCCGCTCGGCTTCGCTGGCGAGATCGAAGGGTGAGGCGAGATAAACCTCCTCAACCTGTTCGCTGGGGCGTTTGCGGCGGAGGGTGTCGATGGAACGGTTGCGGGCGACGACGGCGAGCCAGCCGCCGAGACTGCCGCGGGCGGAGATGAACCCTTCAGGGCGGCGCCACAGGCCGAGAAAGACGTCCTGGACAACGTCTTCGGCGGAGGCGGGGTCACGCAGGACGCGGAGGGCGACGGAGTAGACCACGCGGGAGTAGCGATCATAGATGGCGGCCATGGCCTGCTCATCGCCACGACGTACCCGGCCCAACAACTGGACATCCTGCTCCGCGGCTCCATTGATCATCGGTCCTTCAACGTTGCTCTTCATGAATTACGTTCCTGCGACGATGACGGATTTGCTGCTGAGGGTCGACGCCTCACACGCTGCGGCCTGCTCCAAGGTGTTTCCGAGTGCCCAGTGTACGTCATGCCGTTGCTGAAGCAGGCGGGCGTCGACGAAACTGGACTGGGAAGCTGGTCTGGAAACTGCTTGCGGCTGCCGGCAAGCGGGCGGCGGGAGCAACTTGAAAGTTCGGATAGACAAACTGCTGGTGGACCGTGGGCATGCCGCATCGCGTGAGCGCGCGCAGGCCTTGATTCTCGCCGGACGTGTGCTGGTGAATGAGCAGAAGGTGGACAAGCCGGGTGCGCAGATTGGCGATGACGCGACGGTGCGTGTGCTGGGCGAGGACCTGCGCTATGTGAGCCGCGGCGGGTTGAAACTGGAGCATGCGTTGAAGACGTGGTCGATCGATGTGGCGGGGCTTGCATGCGCGGATGTGGGTGCCTCGACGGGAGGGTTCACAGATTGCATGCTGCAGCATGGCGCGGCGAGCGTGCTGGCGATCGATACGGGCTTTGGGCAGATCGCGCACAAGCTGCGGGTGGACCCGAGAGTGAAGCTGATGGAGAGGGCCAATGCTCGCTTACTGAAGGCGGGTGAGGTCGCGGAGCTGGTGGGGGAGGCGATCCGGTTCTTCGCGATGGATGTGAGTTTTATCTCAGCGACGCTGGTGTTGCCGGCGGTTGTGCAGGCGCTGCCTCCGCCGGGCGAGAGATGGACTGGCGAGGCTGTGGTGCTGGTGAAGCCGCAGTTCGAGGCGGGACGCGAGCATGTCGGTAAAGGCGGGATTGTGCGCGACCCGGCGGCTCATTCGCTGGCGATTGAGAGAGTGCGTGGCGCCGTCGGTGAGCTGAAGGGCGAGGTGTTGGCCGTGATGGACTCGCCGATTCTTGGGATGGAGGGGAACCGGGAGTTTTTGTTGCACGCGAGGTTTTAGGGATCAGGGAACAGGGATTTGCAAGAGAGACTTGGCGAGAGCCGCAGGTACACTGAAAGTCCGATGCCCAAGGCTGCAATCATCTCGAAGCCGCAGAAGCCGGAGCTGTGTGAAATTCTTGCGCAGCTACTGCAGTGGTTTGGAGAGCGCGGCTATGAGTGTGTGCTGGATCCGGAGAGCGCAGGATATCTGGACCGCGGGCATGAGGCAGTAGAACGGCCCGAGATGCCGGGCCACAACCCGGAGATCTGCGTGACCTTGGGCGGTGATGGGACACTGCTTTCCGCGGCGCGAGCGTTTGCGTATACAGAGACACCAATCCTTGGCTGCAATCTTGGATCGCTTGGGTTCCTTACCGAGGTTCCGCTGGCCGAGCTGTTCACGACGCTGGAGGCATGGAAGAACGGAACGGCGTTCATCGACTCGCGGAGCATGATGCATGCGGAGCTGCTGCGGCACAACCAGGCGCCGCGCGAGTGGCTGGCGCTGAACGATGTCGTGCTGGCGAAAGGCGCGATCGCTCGCATGGGCGAGTTCATGGTGGAGCTGGACGGAGAGTTCGTGGCGCGGTTTCGCGCGGATGGCGTGATTGTCGCGACGCCGACAGGATCGACGGCGTACACGCTGGCCGCGGATGGGCCGATTCTGATTCCATCGCTCGATGCAATGGTGCTGACCGCGATCTGTCCACACCTGCTGACGATTCGGCCGATTGTGGTGCCGGGGACGTCGGAGATCGCGGTCACGGTGGATGTCGTGCCGCATGAGACGTATCTGACAGTCGATGGGCAGGAGGCGGTGGAACTGCTGCTGAACGACCGGATTCGCTGCCGCAGATCGGAGCGGCGCGTGAACCTGCTGCGGCTGCGGTCGAATGGGATATTCAACGTGCTGCGCGCGAAGCTAAGCTGGGGCGAGCAGTAGGCGCTTTTTGAGATGTAGGGAGGGGAAGATGGTGCGCCCGGAGCGAGTCGAACGCCCGACCTACTGGTTCGTAGCCAGTTGCTCTATCCACTGAGCTACGGGCGCACATTGCAAGGACTGCAACTGGTGTAAGGATACAGGATGCGGCGCGATTGCTGCAAATCTATTGGCGAAAGCTAACTTGCTGCGGCCGGCTGGGGCCCGGGTTCGGGCTGAGGCGGAACGAGCGAGACGCGCTCAACGAGGTCGAGACCGGAGCGGCGCAGCAGGCCCTGAACGATGGGCTCGGTGAGACGGGTGGCGTCATATTCGAGGCGGACGGTGCGCGCGGTTTCGTCGAAGACGAGCCCGCGGATTCCATAGACTTCGCGAATCCGGGCGAGCGCCATCATCGCAGCCTGGCTCGGCGGCATGCCGTAGCGATACATTACATCCAACTGCGTCATAGCTCTATCCTAGCAAGCCGGTTCCAAGTCGATTTTAGGAGGCGAGCTTGCGGAGGTAGTTGACGATCTCGGGGCTGGTCCAATCCTGCGGCCCGATGAACTTGCGACGTATGATGCCGCGTTTGTCGATGACGTAAGTTTCGGGGTAGCGGAAGGTGCCGTACATGGCGTTCGAGCGCTGCTCGGCGTCGCGCACGGTGAGCAATGAGACGGAGTGTTCCTTCAAGAAACGTTCGTAGGCGTCGGCGTCGTCATCGGTGGAGACAGCGACGATCTGGACCTGCGGAACATCGTGCTGCAGTTCTTCGAGGCTGGGAAGCTCTTCGAGGCAGGGGGCGCACCAGCTCGCCCAGAAGTTGAGGACGACGACGTGGCCGCGGAGCTTGCTGAGGTCGACGGAATGCTCGCCGTCGTTCACGGTGAACACTGGCGCACGCGTGCCGAGCTGCTCTGGGTGGCTGCCGCGATCGCAGCCGGTGACGGCGAGCGCGGCGACTCCGAAGAGCGCTGCTGCGGTTAAGGCTACTAATCTCGTTCGCCGCTTCGATCGCCGCTTGAATCGCAAATCGGACCGCAGGCTCAAACAATTGGCCATCCTTCCTATAATACGAACCAGTGTCCGACCGGCCCAACTCCGACCAGCCGAAACTGAGCCCCATCCTTGGCCTTCCCGTTGACGACGAGCCTGTGCGCACGGCGCCGGCCGCGGCTGTGCAGACCGCGCATTTGACGCCAATGGGCGAAGAGGTGAGCTTCGAGTTGAGCGTGATTGTTCCGGCGCGCAACGAGGAGCAGAATCTGCCGGCGTGCCTGGAGAGCCTGCTGGTGCAGGACTCCAGCCTGTTTCCGCTAGGCACGGATTGGGAGCTGCTGGTCGTCGACGATCATTCGACGGATGGGACGCGCGCGATTGCGCAGGAAGCAGCGGCGAAGCACAGCGGCGTGCGCGTGTTGGAGGCGCCGGCGCTGGCCGACGCGCACGGGGGCTTCACGGGCAAGACGAACGCGTGCTGGTTCGGTGCACAGCACGCGCGAGGACGGTGGCTGCTGTTTACCGATGCGGACACGCTGCATGAGCCGAACGATCTCCGCCACGCGATGCATGAGACGGAGAAGTACAAGGTCGTAATGTTGTCGTACTCGCCGCGGCAGATTGTGTCCGGAGTAATGCAGCGCGCGGTGATGCCGCTGATCTTTTCAGAGTTGGCGAGCGTGTATCCGCCAGCCGAGGTGAATGATCCCGGCAAGCGTACGGCGGCGGCGAATGGGCAGTTTCTGCTGGTGGAACGAGGAGCGTACTTTGCAATCGGCGGACATCGCGCGGTGGGTGGGTCGGTGCTGGAGGACGTGGAGTTCGCGTGGAACATGAAGCGCGCGAAGAAGCCGATTCGATTTCGGTATGCCTCTGATGCGCTGAGCACACGGATGTACCGCGGTCTGGGCGACATGATTGAGGGCTGGACGAAGAACCTGGCGCTGCTTTTTCCGCATGCGCTGCGGCTGGCTGCGTGGCGGCTGCTGGATATTCTCTTGTTGCTGCTTCCGCTGTTACTGTGGCTGCTGCCGTACCTTGTGCTGTGGGAGCGCGCGGTGATTGTGTTGCTTTGGCTGCGCACGGTAATTCGTTTTTATACTCGCGTGGCGCGCGCGCACTTCGGGTTTGTGAATTCGGCGCTGTCGGTGTTCGGGCTGCCGCTGTTTATCGGGCTGCTGGTGCGTAGCTGGATACAGCACCGCGTTTTTCATCATGTGGCGTGGAAGGGAAGGCAGTATCACACGGGCCGATAGGTCGCGCCGTTTGGAGTTGAGCAGCATCCAATTTGTTTAGACTTGATGTTTCTATGATTCTGCTGACACGCAAAGCCGAATTTTCTGCCGCGCACTTCTACTTCAATCCCGCATGGAGCGAGGAGGAGAACGAGCGCGTGTTTGGCAAGTGCTCCAATCGGCAGGGACACGGCCATAACTACACGCTGGAGGTTACGGTAGCCGGGAAACCGGATCCTGTGTCCGGGTTCGTGGTCGATCTCAAGCAGCTCAAGGACATTCTGGAGCGCGAAGTCCTGTCGGTGTATGACCATCGCCACTTGAACTATGAGGTGCCGGAGTTCAGGTCCACGGTGCCGACGACGGAGAATATTGCGGTCGCGATCTGGCGGCGGCTGGATGGCAAGATTCCAAATGCGAAGCTGCATCGTGTGCGCGTGTACGAGATGCCTGATCTCTTTGCAGATTTCTACGGAGAGGGTGCATGAGCAACCGACCGCATGCAGCTCTGTCGCGCCGGTATCATTTTTCGGCTTCTCATCGGCTGCATGTAGATGCGCTTTCGCCGGAGGAGAATCGCGCGACGTTCGGCAAGTGCAATAATCCGTATGGTCACGGGCACAATTACACCGTGCAGTTGACGCTCTCGGGAGCAATCGATCCGGATACAGGCATGGTTACCAACCTCGCGGACCTCGACCAGTTTGCAGAGCGTGAGATGGTTTCCAGGTTCGATCACGAAAACTTGAATATGCTGGAATGCTTTCGCGACGTTGTGCCAACGACGGAAAACCTCGCGATCGAGATCTGGCATATCTTTGCGGAGTACCCGCACGCAACGCTGGAACGCGTGCGTGTCGAGGAGACGAGCAACAACTCATTCGACTACTTCGGTGCGGAAGATGCTCCGAAGCATCGAACGGAAGTGTAAGGCTGATGACGACAAAACTACCCGTAGAAAGACCAGGTCCGGACCGCGACGGAGAAGTGCCTGCTCAGCGAGCCGCTGAGGCAGCGCATGTCGAGCTGGGGCAAGCGACCCTGCCACAGATTTATTCGGAGCTTCTGCTCCGCATCGGCGAAGATCCCGCGCGGGACGGTCTGTTGCGCACGCCGGAGCGCATGGAAAAGGCGATGGCCTTTCTCACACGGGGCTATCGCCAGAGTGTCGACGAAGTGCTGCATGACGCGCTGTTCGATGTCGATTATGACGAGATGGTGATTGTCAAGGACATTGAGTTTTATTCGTTGTGCGAACACCATCTGCTGCCCTTTTACGGCAAAGCCCACGTTGCGTATCTGCCGGATAAGAAGGTTGTGGGATTGAGCAAGGTCGCGCGCATTGTTGATTTGTTCGCGCGGCGATTGCAGGTTCAGGAGCGCCTGACGCAGCAGATTGCAGAGGCAATTAATGATGCGGTGCACCCGCAGGGAGTCGGCGTGGTGCTTGAGGGGCAGCACCTTTGCATGATGATGCGCGGTGTAGAGAAGCAGGGATCGCAGACAGTGACGAGTTCGATGCTCGGCGTGTTCAAGACGCAACAGCAGACGCGAGTCGAGTTTCTCTCGCTGATCGACGCAAGGCCGTACAGCCGTTGAAGGTGGTTGTATGAACGGGCTCCTTATCCTCGACAAGCCTACGGGCATGACATCGCACGATGTGGTCTCGATTGTGCGGCGTGCGACGGGCGAGCGCAGCGTCGGTCATCTTGGAACGCTTGATCCAATGGCGACGGGCGTTTTGCCGCTGCTGCTTGGTAAGTACACGCGGCTGGCGCAGTTCTTCTCAGAATCCGACAAGTACTACATCGGCGCGATCCGCTTCGGATATGCGACCGACACGTTCGATGCAGAGGGCGAGCCGCAGTCTTCGCCCGGGCCGCTGACGCTCGAACTCGATGAACTGCGTTCACTCGCAACGCGCTTTCACGGGACGATTGACCAGGTGCCGCCAGTGTATTCGGCGAAGAAGATCGGCGGCGTGCCCTCTCATAAGCTTGCGCGCGCGGGCAAGGATGTACCCGTGAAGCCGGCGCGAATCACGATTCACAGGTTCACGCTGGAGTCGCTGGAGGCAGAGCTTGCAAGCTTCACGATGCATGTTTCGGCGGGCGGATATGTCCGGTCCGTCGCGCACGAGCTGGGACAGCTTGCAGGATGCGGCGCTCATCTCGCCGCACTGCGGCGAACGCAGGCCGGCGCGTTCACGTTGGCTCACGCCATTACGGTTGAGGAGTTGAAGGCGCTTACACCGGCCGAAATCGTCGGCCGCCTTCCACATCCGCGCGCGATGTTGCCCGATCTACCGTCAGTCATCGTAGACGAACTTACGGCAGGGCGCATTCGCAATGGCATGCAGGTGAACGTGCAGGAGCTGTCGTCTGCGCCGCTGATCAAGATCTTCAGCGGGCCGCGCGATCTGCTTTGCATCGCGCGAAGGATCGCAGGGACACTCGTGCAGCCGGTGGTTGTGCTCGGATGAGGCGCTACTTCTTCATCATTGGCTGAATCAGCTCTTCGACGTTTGCCGCGACCTGCTGTGCACCCTGTGCTGTCGGGTGCACACCGTCGGACTGGATGTCACCTTCAACGCCGTAGACGTCCTGCAGAATGAACGGCAGCAGCGGAACGTGGAATTGTTTCGCAAGCGCGGGATACATCGAGTCGAATCGCGCGATGTAGTCGTTACCGTATTGCGGCGGCAGCGAGATTCCGGCGAGCGCAACTTTGGCTCCAGAGCGCTGCAGCCGTTGAATCATCGACGCGATGTTCTGCTGTGCAACAGAGACGGGTAGGCCGCGAAGGCCGTCGTTGCCGCCGAACTCCAGCACCACGATCTGCGGCTTGTGGGCGAGAACACGTCCGATGCGTTTGAGGCCGTCTTTCGTCGTGTCCCCGCTGACTCCTTCATTGACAACGCGATAGTGATAGCCCGCGGCATCGAGCATGCGCTGGAGATCGGCAGGGTAGCTCGCGGTCGGCTCGATTCCCAAACCCGCAGTGAGGCTATCGCCAAAGCAAGCGATGACAGGGCGAGAGTCGGTCGAGACGTCCGCCGCTGGAGCAGGAGAGATAGCTGGCGCCGGCGGATCCGCGACTACCGGATGAGCGATGTTTGCGGACGGGGGCGCAGGAGAGGTTTCTGCCGCGGGCCTGGCGTTACCGCCAGCCGTGCTGCAACCCACCAACGCAGCCAGTCCGGCTAAGATGAGAACCGAATTGAATCGCAGCCCGTATCGTCTATTCACGGCTTTAATTTTACTGAGAGGGCATGCCTTGCATCCGTCCGCTACGTCACTAATTTCCGATAAAGAGTCCGCCCCCATCATCGTCGTTGAAGCCTTACGCAAAAGCCTGCGCACGGGCTCGACGACGGTGGACATCCTGCGCGGTCTGGATTTTACGATCGAGCGCGGCGAGTTTGTCGCGATCATGGGCGCTTCGGGCTCGGGGAAATCGACCCTCCTGGGGCTGCTTGCGGGGCTGGATAACCCGACATCCGGCAACGTGCGATGGCAGGGAACGGCGATCAGTTATCTGCCGGAGAACGAGCTGGCGCAGCTTCGCGGGAGGAACATCGGCTTTGTCTTTCAAAGTTATCAACTGATCCCGACGCTGACAGCGCTCGAAAACGTGCTGCTGCCATATGAGCTGAATGCCGAATCGGGTGGGCGGCGCGAGGGGCTGGATCGCGCCCGTCAGCTTCTCACGTCGGTCGGTTTGAGTGAGCGACTCGATCATTATCCCGTTCAGCTCTCCGGCGGCGAGCAGCAACGTGTGGCGCTGGCGCGCGCTTTCATGCTGCGGCCGCCGATCGTGCTGGCGGATGAGCCGACCGGCAATCTTGATTCGACAAACGGACAGCACGTCCTGGATCTTCTGCTGCAATTGAATCGTGCCGAGGGTACGACGCTGGTTCTTGTGACGCACGATCCGGCGCTTGCTGCACAGGCCACACGGCGAATCATTCTGCGCGACGGCGAGATTGTCGCAGAAGAGCGCTCAGCCGTGACGAGCGAGGTTTAGCGATGGCATCCCTCACATATTCGACGGCGGCTCGGATTGCCACGCGCGAGCTTCGCAGCTCTCCCGGTAAGTTCGCGTTCGTTCTGCTTTCGGTTGCCGTAGGTGTGGCTGCGCTCACGGGCGTGCGCGGATTTTCCGCGTCGTTCCGCTCCATGCTTCTGCTGCGCGCGCGAAGCATCATGGCGGCTGATATCGCAGCGCGCATGATGGAGGCACCCGCGCCAGCCGAGCAGGCGGCGCTGGATAAGCTTTCCGGGCTCGAGGCAACGACGGTCACCGAGATGCTCTCGATGGCTTCGTCAACCACGTCGATGGATCCGCTGCTGGTCGCGGTCAAAGCCGTCGATCCATCGAAGTATCCGTTCTACGGCGATGTGGTGCTGCAGCCGGCGATGCCCCTGCGCGATGCGCTCACAGATTCCACTGTGGCAGTAGGCGACGACTTGTTATTGCGCCTGCATCTGAAAACTGGCGATTCCATCAAACTAGGCAACGGTAGCTTCCGCATCGCTGCGGTCGTGATGGACGAACCGGATCGGCTCACCGGAACCTTCGCGGCAGGTCCGCGAATTCTGATCTCGCAGCAGGCACTCGCCGGCACAGGACTGCTTGCGCCGGGAACGCGCGCAACGCGCCGTCTGCTCTTCAAGCTGCAGCCCACCGCCTCTGGTCAACCGGCCTCCGACGCGCATGTGGCGGAGCTGCGTAGCCAGTTGGAAACGATCTTGCCGGAGGCGCAGGTCAGCGATTACAGGGAAGCGAACCCATCGATTACGCGCGCTCTCGACGGAGCGACGGGCTTGCTCTCGTTAATGTCGCTGGTTGCGCTCGTGCTTGGCGCGGTAGGCGTTGCGATGGCGATGCGTGCACATCTCCAGCAGCGGCTGGACTCGATTGCGATTATGAAATCGCTTGGTGCGGGGTCGTCGCAGATCATTCGCATTTATCTGCTGCAGACGTTGCTGCTTGGGCTGGCCGGCTCTGTTCTCGGGTTGCTTTTAGGGTTCGCAGTGCAGCTGATGCTGCCGCTGTTTCTCGCAAAGCTGCTTCATCTCACACCAGGGTTCCGACTTGACGGACATGCAGCTCTGCTTGGGCTTGGCGCGGGCATGCTCACCACGCTGCTCTTCACGGTGCCGCCGTTGCTCGACATCCGCAACGTGCGCCCAATCCTTATTCTGCGTCGCGCAGTGGAGAACGAAGAGTCGCCGCTGTTCACGCGCGCAGCGAAACATCTGCGAGGCTCTGGCCTGCAGCTTCTTGCGACGGCGCTGATCCTCATCGGGCTTGCAGCGCTCGCGGCGACGGTCGCGGACTCGCGGCAGATCGGTGGCTGGTTTGCGTTCGGGTTACTTTTCGCACTTCTCGTGCTGCTTGGCGCCGCCGCTCTCACGCTGCTGCTGCTGAAGATTTTTCTCAACACGACGCGCCGTCAACTTCCGTCGGTGCTGCGTCATGGGCTCGCAAATCTATATCGGCCAGGAAATCCCTCGGCGGCACTGCTTGCAGCGCTCGGACTGGGCGTAATGCAGATCGCGGCAGTGTCGATGGTGCAGCGATCGATCGTGGGTGAGATGCAGGCGACGACTGCTGCGAAGCTGCCGAATCTGTTCCTCATTGATATTGCGACCAACGAGGTCGACGGTGTGCGGTCGCTGCTCTCCGGGCAATCGAGCGTACAGGGTAAGCCGGAGATTGCGCCCGTGATCTCGGCTCGCATTTCGGCGATCAACGACACGCCGTTTCAGCAGCTTCATCTCAAGCACGCTCCGCGCCGCGGCGTTATGTCCGTACAACTCACCTGGCCTCCCGCGCCGGATGCGCCTCCGCCTGGCGATAAGGTTGTGTCCGGTAAGTGGTGGACCGCGCAGCAGGCTACCGACGCCGCGCATCCACTGGTTGCAATCGAGAGACACGCGGCGGACCGACTGAATATCCACACGGGCGATCGGGTCACGTTTGCACCGCAAGATCAGCCGATCACCGCAACCGTCGCCGCACTCTACGAGGCTGACAGCCAGCATGCCTTCTCACGCGCGGAGTTCATCCTCCCACAGTCCGCGCTGCGGGGGCTCCCGGTCACATGGTATGGCGGGTTGCATTGTGATCCCTCTGCAACAGGCCAACTTCGCCGCATCCTCTATCAACACTATCCAACGATCACCGTGATCGATGTTGCCGCCACGGTAGAAACGGTGCGGCAGGTGCTGCTGCAGATCAGCTACGTAATCCAGTTTTTGGCCGGCTTCAGCACCTTTGCCGGAATCGTGATTCTCGCGAGCGCAATCGCAGGCACGCGTTATCGCCGCATCCGCGAGGTTGTCGTGCTGAAGACACTCGGCGCGACGCGCCCGCGTATTGCCAGCATCTTCTCGATCGAGTTCGCCGTGCTCGGTTTGATTGCAGCGGTTATCGGGCTGATCTTTGCGAACGGTCTCGCACGCGTGCTACTCCGCCGCGTCTTTCATTTCGACTACCACCTCAACATCGGATGGAATCTTGCCGCGCTCTGCATTACCGCGGCGCTCACCGTAACTGCAGGCTGGCTCGCGAGTCATCGTGTGCTCGGTCAGAAGCCGCTCGAGGTTTTACGCGAGGAGTAGAGGTGAGCGGCGGGTTGACGGGTCAGCGGCGGGTTGACGGGTAGGGGGATAGGCAGCTGGAAAAGTGCACCCCCATGCGACGGATCATACTTCAGCGAGCAAACGGAAATTGGCTGCAGGCAATGTCGAGGTCCGCTGGCGGAGAATGCGATCCGGCAGGGGGCCCCGACACGCGGGGATGCTCCGAGATTCGGCAGCGGAGAAACGCGGGAATTGAGACGAACCACCTGCGGCGTCCATTATCAGAACGTCAAACCCTAACCGAATAGTCGCCTTCGCCATGGCCAGAATCCGTGTCCTTCTGATGCCATCGCCGAGGTCTGAAGTTTCACGTGCTCTATCGAGTTGCCGTAAAGTGTCGTCGACCCATGGTACGGAGCGAGCGGTGTCAAGCTCCCTTATCGACGCGACGAATGGAACTGCAGATTCGCGAACCCCGTTAATGGCGGACTTGAAAGCCAAGCGGGGCGCACGCACACGTGCGATTGCGACACCTACTTGGGCGGGGTTTCCAGCATTACTCCAATCCCGCTCAATCGAATAGACATGTATAGAATTGCTTGCAGCGCAAAAACTGATTGTGAGTCGGTCCGTCTCGTTCCTCGTGTTGGAAACCGACCTGTTTTTTAACCTCAAGCAAGTATGAACTGAAAGACTCGAAGAATGCCAACACTCGATTGGATCGGCAAGAAGGCGGTCCTAAACCACCATCGCGAGGTCCCGTACCGACTCGTAAAGTGCGATCCGACGATGTCTGTGGGCAATCCAGGCAGCGGTAATCTGCTCGTCCAGGGCGACAATCTTGTTGCTCTCAAGGCACTGCTTCCCTATTACGCGGGTGAGGTCAAGTGCATCTATATCGATCCGCCATACAACACGGGCAATGAGGGGTGGGTCTACAACGATGCTGTGAACAGTCCGGAGATTCGGGAGTGGCTCCACAAACAGGTGAAGGGCGAGGATGAGGACTTGACTCGCCACGACAAATGGCTCTGCATGATGTTTCCCCGACTCAGGTTGCTAAGCGAATTTCTCCAGGACGATGGCGTCGTTATTGTGAGCATCGACGATTTCGAGGCATACCGCCTGAGATCGATCATGGATGAAGTCTTCGGTCCGCGTAATTTTATTGCACAACTCGTTTGGGACAAGACACGAAAGAACGATGCCAAATTATTTTCCGTCGGGCATGAGTATCTGCTTGTGTATGCAAAATCACTGCCACGTCTCCGCGAGTTGAAAACCGTTTGGCGCGAACAGAAGCCAGGGGCGACCGCCATCATCGCAAAATGGCAAGAGCTCAAGACCGAATACGGAGACGATTTCGCATCCATTCAGCTGAAACTTCGCGACTGGTACCGAAACCTGCCAGCTGGCAATCCATCAAAGAAGCTAAGCCGCTACAAATGGGTTGACAAATGGGGACCTTGGCGAGACCGAGACATCTCCTGGCCAGGAGGCGGAGGGCCTCGTTACGATGTTCGGCATCCCGAAACGCACCTGCCATGTCTCGTTCCCGAAGCAGGATGGCGATTCGCAAAGCCGGAAGAAATGCAACGCCAAATCGACCTCGGACTTGTCCAGTTTCGCGATGATCACACTGAGCCCCCGTTCCGCAAGGCACATCTGCTTCCGGTACCGGAAGAGCTAGAGGCCGATCAGAGCGGTCCCAATGATGATGAAGACGGCGATCAGGAGGAAGGTACGAACGGTGAACTAGCTGGACTTCAAGTGATGCCTAGCGTCATCTACAAACAGGCACAGGTCTCGGTCAAGCTGCTGCGAAAGTTATTTGATGGTCGCAAGGTTTTTCCCAATCCAAAAGACCACGAAATACTGATGCGTTTATTTCGCTACATAACAGGCCCCAACGATCTGATACTGGATGCATTTGCGGGGAGCGGATCTACTGCTCATGCTGTTCTTCAGTTGAACAAGGAAGAAAGCTCGAATCGCAGATTCATTCTTATAGAGATGAACGAGAAGATTGCTACGGAGATTACTGCCGAGCGAATCAAGCGAGTGATGAGGGGACACGCGGGTCTTCCGGCCCTTGGAGGCAGTTTTCGTTATTGCACTATTACGGATGAGCTATTCAACTGCGACGGCCAAGTATCGGATAAGGTCAAGTTCTCTGCGCTTGCTCAACACGTCTACTTCACTGAGACCGGAGAGCCTCTGTCCACGTCGGTCGACAGAAAACGATCTCCGTTTATTGGAGTCTGCAACGGTACAGCATATTATCTTCTCTTCAATGGCATCCTCGGTGACAAGAGCGCAAACGGGGGAAACGTCCTGACGACAGCATTGTTACGTGAGCTGCCGGCACACGACGGACCGAAGGTCATTTTCGGAGAGGGCTGCAGGCTGGGAATCGACACGCTGAAGCGCAAACGAATCACTTTCAAACAGATTCCCTACGAAATCAAGGTGAGTTGATGGCCTTACAGCTTAAGAATTACCAGGAGCATTGCCTGAAAGTCTTGCGTGAGTTTCTGCGGGACGCCGCGAACATCGGCGCAAGGGCTGCATTTAACAAACGTGAGGAACTCCCCGTTAAGTATCGTGAGGTGGCGGGGTTGCCTGGCCTTCCATATGTCTGCTTGCGGGTCCCCACAGGCGGAGGAAAGACCATTCTTGCGGCTTCTAGCGTAGGAGTTGTAACCCAGGAATTCATGCAGTCGGATCAATGTGTAGTCCTATGGCTTGCCCCCACAAGTGCCATCGTCCGTCAGACAATCAATGCGCTTCAAGATCGGACCCACCCGTATAGGCAGGCTCTGGCGACCGACTTCGGAGGCGATGTTGAGGTGCTGTCGATGGAGGAAGCATTGCGCGTAAGTAGGGCAACTTTGGACGGTGCAACAACCGTGATTGTGGGTACCCTGGCAGCGATCCGCGTTAGCGACACCGATGGTCGTCATGTCTACGAGACAAATGGAGCGTTGCAGCATCATTTCTCCGGGTTATCGGAGCTAGAACTCTCCACACTTGAGAAGACCGAAGAGGGAGTAATTGCGTACAGCCTCGCGAACGTCCTCAGGCTCAGGAGGCCGCTGGTCATCATGGACGAGGCGCATAACGCCCGCACCCCGCTGTCCTTCGAGACTCTGGAGCGGCTGAGTCCGTCGGGCATTCTGGAGTTTACTGCAACCCCGGCGAGCGAAAGCAATGTGATTGTTTCGGTGTCCGCCGCGGAGTTGAAAGCCGAGCATATGGTAAAGCTGCCAATTCGGTTGGCCTCTCGTTCCCAATGGAAGGAAGCAGTTGGAGCTGCCGTCACTAAACAGCGGTTGCTTGAAAACCTCGCGAAAGAGGAGCAGAAGGCAACAGGGGAATACATCCGCCCCATCGTTCTCTTTCAGGCTCAAGCGCGCAGCGAGCACGAAAACACCGTGACCGTGGAGGTATTGCGCAAGTGTCTTTTGGAAGACTTCAGTATCCGGGAAGAAGAGATCGCTGAGGGAACAGGCCACAAGTGGGAGTTGCCTGAGAAGCTGTCCGCGGTCGGGCCGGTCAGATTCATCCTAACGGTTTCGAAATTGAGGGAAGGGTGGGACTGTCCGTTCGCATACATTCTGTGCAGCGTTTCCAACCTGTCGAGTCGCACCGCGGTTGAGCAGATTCTCGGGCGTGTACTCCGATTGCCCGGGGCCACCACGAAGGTCAATGATGACTTGAACCATGCATACGCCTTTGCGACTTCCGCTGACTTTGCACAGGCAGCAAATGGACTTACAGACGCCTTGGTGGAGAGCGGATTTGAGCGCTTTGAAGCCAAGCAGGTCGTCGAACCCGACCCAACATTGCCGTTTGGCGATATCAAAGGACCGCTTTTTGGGAAGAGCTTCACTGAGACGTTGGTCCAGGCTCCCAAGCTGCATGCGCTATCCAAAGAGATTCGCGAACGTTTTGCTGTCGTGGAGACTCCCGCGGATAAGCCGGATAGCCCCTCGGTTTTTGAGGTAACGTATTCCGGGCCACCTCTCACTAATGATGAAAAAGACGACATCAAGCGAGTTTGCGCGTCGGACGAGGACCGCACAGCCGTGGAACGGCTGGTATTGAAATCACGTGGCCACGCTGTGTACCCGGCGGCTCTGGGCGAGACTCTTTCCGTTCCGATGCTGGCCATAAGATCTGGTGGCCAATTGGACATCTTCGAAGAGCAGTTTAAGGAAGTGCCATGGGACCTCAGCCAGTGCGATCCCAGACTTACCGAGATTGACTTCAGCATCATTGAGTCCACCGGGAGAATGGCACAGGTTGATGTTGACGAGTCGGGCAAGTTGCATGTGGATTTTGTCAGAGAACTCCACGAACAGCTCTCCTTTATCGACATTCGCGGACCGAAAACAGCCAGCGAACTCGCAGCTTGGTTGGACAGAAATGTTGACCGCAGTGACCGCCGCTATACAACTCAAGCGCAGATGGTGCTTTTCCTACGCCGTCTTGTGGACTACCTTGTCGCTGAAAGAGGTCTGCCACTGGAGGAGGTTGTTAGTGCGCGGTTCCGACTACGCGATGTCGCATCAGCAAAGATCCGTGATCACCTTTTGCGGGCGCATACGGTGGCCTTCCAGCAGATGCTGCCACCCAACGATGAAACAGATCTCGAAGTCAGTCCAGCACTCTGCTTCAGCTATCCGGCGGACCAATACCCGGCAAACCCTTACTACACTGGCCGATTCAACTTTCAAAAGCACTTTTACGAGAAGCCAGGACAGTTGAACCCAGAAGAAGAAAAGGTTGCCGTATTGATTGACGGAATGTTGGAGGTCAAACACTGGGTACGGAACCTCGTGCGCCAGCCCGTTTGCTCATTCTGGCTTCCTACTCCCACTGACAAATTCTATCCGGACTTTGTCGCGGAGTTGAATGATGGCCGGTACATGGTGATTGAGTACAAGGGCAAGGACCGCAAGGACAACGTCGATTCGACAGAAAAGAAGACTATTGGCGAGGTTTGGGAGGCGAGAAGCAAAGGGCGCTGTGTTTTTCGCCTGGTGGGTATTGACGATTACCGAACTGTATTGCGCTCGGCAGTTGCCAGCTCGTCTTAGGGGTTAAGCACCGACCTAATTGACACTCAGCAACTCGGCTCGATCGGGCCTGGGAAGGATGGAGGCAAGACGCGTGGGTCGCGCATTGCAGCGCGCTTCAATAGTTGTCGTAGACACAGGCATTCACCACGCGGAATCATTCCGCAACTCAGGATACTCAGGTCACGGCTCTAACGTCGGTTAATCCCGACGATCCTGGCGAGCACCATCCAATGCCTTGGGTGCGGTAGCCGCCCCTTGCGGATCTCGTTCGCGTAGCCGGGCGATACTCCGAGGGCTTTGACGAGTGCCAGACGGGAAACCGACGGAAGAATGGGCTGAATCCGTTTCGAGTAAAAATCCGGAATCAACCACGACGGCTGCGTTGAGGGGTCCCAATCCCACGCCGCCTGCGTGTTGATTGTCTGTGTCGCAGATCGTTTGGCTTGGGACTCTGGAGCGTGCGAAGTCTCGCGACCTATGCGCGCCACGTTTTGCATGTGCTGGACGCTGTCTGCTTGCCAACAGATGCCACACTGCTTCGATCGACCGGCGAGTTGCGCGCCGCATGACCGGCAGATGTTGATCGGCTGGACGGGAGCCTTAGCTCTAGGAAGCGGATCGGCCCCCTTCACTTCTCGCCGATGGCGTTGCGTTAGGCGCGCCGGTAGTTGGAGCGAGCGAGGTTTGCTCGAACGGAAGAGTTCCTGAGCGAACCATTCGGCGACGGGGGCAACCAGCCTTGCCCAGGTAGGAGAGGTCTGTGAAAGCCGCTCGGCGAACTGAGCCATCAATCGGCAATTGCCGTTGTGCTCCTCGAAAAAATGGTTCCGGGACAGAGGTGCCGACTTGAGCCAATCCAAAAGAAACTTGTCGACCTCTGGCCGGATGGGCTCCATGAGATCGCAGGCCAAGCTGTCACGCGACGGTGTGTCGACGTGCAATACACCGATGCCAGGATCGAGACCGAGCGTCGCTGCGGCTAACCGCGCTTCCGCTTCGAGAATCGCATAGAGGTAATTCAACATTGCGTTAACTGGATTGGCAGCGAGCCGAGGTGAACCAGTCAAAGGAGAAACTCGCGATCCAAATGTCTGCCAGTGAGCGGGGACGCGCGGCAGATCCTTACGCGGAAACGCGATCGATAGCGAGCGCCATGCTGCCCAATAGACCTTGGCACCTTTCGACTCGATTAGCCTCAGAGCATTGACGGATCCGACCTCTGCCAATTCCGAGCGAATTTCTTTGATTGCAAGAGCCGCTGTCTCGTCCTTGAGGTCATCGTTGGCGACCCTTTGCTGACCGGCAAGCTTGCGGTCGACGATCTCTCGGCTGAGGCGAAATCCCACGCCATTGTCGAGTGCGAGGGATTGAGCGCGTCTGAGCTTGGCTTCAGAAGGACGCACAGGGCCTGTGTTGAGAAGAACCAGACCGTCGCGTTCAAGCATTGCGAACGAAGCTTTTTGATCAGCGAGCCATCGCAACGCAGACAATGAAACAACACCATCAGTACCGATCACGACGAGGCGTTTGAGATCGTGGCCCACGCGTGGCAACCGGCAGCTTCTTCTATCTGAGCCGATGCCATCCTCAACAAGCAAATGACCGCGATCTACACGGACGGATATTCCGTATCCCGACAAGACCACGACTCCAAGCCTGGGCTTGATTGGGAGCGCGCCTGAGGCCTCTTTAGAAGCATCATCCTGTCTCTTAGAGCTGCGCACCCTCCTTCTCGTTGGCGTAGCTAAGCTGCTTATTTTCATGCATTTATGATACTCTCCGGGTGCTTGAATGTCAGCCGTCGGACTTGTATTTTGCGCAGATTCGTTGCACGGTACGAAGGCTCAAACCGGTCCTGTCTGCAATGCGTTGCTGGGCAAAACCCGTCTTGACTCCGTCTCTCTTCAGTCTTTCGACCTCATGACATATTGATCGACATTCTTCCTCACTTGGCATCGTCGGGGGTCTGCCTCCGCCTCGATGATAAGGAAGAATCCCAACCATTCGTTCCGCATTCGAACGCCAATCCGGCAGCAACTCCTTCAATACGAAACTCAAGAAATGCTCAATCTTCGGTACGTCTTCGTCCGGAAATGCCGCGAAGATTGCGGTTGCCTTCTCTCTCGTATCGATCATCCCCAAGATTTCATAAAAGAACTCTGGTCGAACTGAGTCGGGTTCATCTCTCTGATACATTTCGCGCGCGAGCTTGTGAAGCCATGGCGCTGGAGATCTGTTCTTGTCCTGACATTCGCGGCGGAGTCTTGCGATGGCTTCTTCGTAGCTGTCAGCCCCACTGATCGCCAGGAGGTGTTCGATCACCTTTTCGTAGGTTGGCTGAAGTTTTCTTTGAGCCTCTTCCGTCATTTCGCCAAAACTACCCCCAACCAGTTATGGCAAAAGAATATGCCAAAAGAGGAGACGGGCTTGTTGATGCAGCTGCCGTTAGGCAGCATGCAGCCATGAAACGTCGATCCTCAAAGAAAGTCTCACCCAAACAGTCTGCCAGGCCATCTCGGGCGAAAGCCAAGCCCGGAACGACTCCGAAACGGAGATCCAGGACGAGCCGTGCCCCACGAACAGCGGAAGCATTAGCCGCGATGCCTGAGAATGCCCAGGATCAATGGGCGAGAGCTACCCGCGTGATCCAGAAGATGCGACGTGAGGGCATCTCGGTCACACGCGCCGCTAAGGAGTATGGCATCAGCCGCAAAAAGGTCGTCGATCTTGCCGGATCAGCCCTGCGGAAACAAACGAATGGCCGTTACGTAGCAAAGCGATTCGACAAATTGCTTCGCGTATTGGTGATCCCGTCTCGTCAAGGACCGATGGAAATTGCAGTACGCGACTCGCGAACGGCATCGAAGATCGCCGCCTATAGTGAGGCTGTCCGAAAGTTTGTACAGACTGGCGATTCCTCGGCCCTTCGCCAATTCAAGAAACTCAAGTTGAAGGATGCGTCTGGAAATCCGATCAAGTTCTTAACAGATACGAAAGAGCTCATGCGCTTGGGACACGCTGGAGTACTTTCCTTCGAATCTCTGTACGCGAGGGCAGCCTGATGCCTACCCGCGACCCCATCCGATCGGCAACACGGCGAAGCAAAATACGCAGACGTTTTCCGCCAGGAGCGGCTTGCCACACGTGCGGGGAGACATCCCCGTTGGCACTGATCCCTTATTCCGAGCCTCTGATTTGCGCCGAATGTGAGCGTGTTCGAAACAACCAATCGACCCGCGATTGGCACCACCCCGCCGGTAGCGCAAATCACGACCTAACGGTTCCGATCCCAGTCAACGCTCATCGCTCTCGGCTTAGCGAATCGCAGTATGACTGGCCATCACGGACTCTTAGAAATCGCCACCGAAGTCGTCTGCTCGCTGCTGCAGCGTGCATTCGGGGGTTGATTGACATGATGAAGTACCTGCTCGACGAGCTCGGTCGCTGGATCCCGGAATATTTGGAGTCACTGGATACAGCACTGATGGATGAATTCGGCGAAGAGTGGCCCAAAAAAGAAGCAGACAAGCTCGAAGGAGAAGACAAATGACTGACAAGACAGAACAGCAGCCATATCCAATACCCGTCGCGATTCGTGTCTACCCTGAACCGCCGAGAGACAGGAAGCCACGTGAGCACGTCAAAGCCATTCGACCCGACACTATGATCGTGTTCGATACCGAGACCACAACTGATCCCACGCAGCGTTTACTCTTCGGCTGCTACCGCTTCATCGAGAACGGAATATCTGTTGAAGAAGGGCTTTTCCACGCGCCCGATCTCTCAACCTATCAAGTGAAGACACTCCGCGAGTACGCGGCTCGAAATCATTCGAGCCACCAATAGAGAACCTCTCAGACTCATCACTCTCGGTGATTTCTTAGACAAACTGTTCAAAGCAGCGTACAAGGGTCGGTCCTTAGTTGTGGGTTTCAATCTCCCATTCGATCTCTCGCGGCTCGCGTTCAACGTAACGCCCGCACGTCGCGAGTTCGGAGGAGGATTCTCCTTCGGCTTGTGGACCTACACCGATGAGAACCGCGTGGTTCGACTCGACCCCAATCGCCCGCGGATCACGATTAAGCACATCGATAGCAAGCGTGCCCTGATCAGTTTTACTGGCCGGAAGTCGCCGGATGAAGTCGATCTCATCCCGGAGGGATCAGTGGAGGGAACGCCACAACGTGGATACAAGTTTCGCGGCCACTTTCTCGATCTAAAGACACTCGCATTCGCGCTCACTGACCGCAGCCATACTTTAAGATCCGCGTGCGAAGCATTTGGCGTGAAGCGTGGAAAGATCGAAGCGGAGAAGCATGGGGAGATCACTGATGAATACATCGATTACAACCGTCGTGACGTGGAGGCGACAGCGGAGCTTGCGTTAGCTCTGCTAGCCGAATTCGACCGTCACCCGATCCTGTTGGCTGAAACGAAAGCATTCTCGGCGGCTTCGATAGGCAAAGCCTATCTCCGATCGATGGTGATCACGCCGATTCTCGAAAGACAATCGGATCTGTTGCCCTACGTGGGATACGCTCAAACGGCCTACTTCGGAGGTCGCACCAGCGCGCATATTCGCAAGACTCCGGTTCCTGTCGTCTATACGGATTTTCTATCGATGTACCCCACCGTGAACTCCCTCACGGGTCTCTGGGGTTATTGATTACCAGAGAGATCAAGGTCATCGATCACTGCCAGGCTGAGATCATTCGATTCCTGAAAGGCATCACGGTCGATCAACTGTTTGATCCAAGGACGTGGAGGAAGCTGAGAGCCTTCGTCAAAATCGTCCCGAATGGAGACATCCTGCCTGTTCGTGGGTCTTTCAATTCCGCAAGCAACGACTGGCAAGTTTCGATCAATCACGTGTATGCGGGTACGGATGAGGATCGCCTTTGGTATTCGCTGCCTGACGTCGTCGTATCGGTCCTCCTGACCGGGCGCATTCCCGATATCGTCGATGCCTTCCGAATCGAACCGTCGAAGCAGGTTCTCCCAAATCTGCGACCAACGAAGTTTCGCGGTGAAATCCGCATCGATCCCAGAAGGCAAGACTTCTTCACACTAGTCATTGAAGAGCGAAAACGCCTCCGTTTCCGAAAGGATCTAACGAAGGATGGACGGGAATGGCTGGACAAGGGACTTAAGGTATTGGCCAACTCAACGAGCTATGGAATCTATGGCCAGATGGATCGGAAGGAATCGAACGAGCGAAAGACCGTCAAATGCCATGGCCTCGACCCCAATCCCTACGAATGCAGGGTGCAGAATCCCGATGTGCCTGGAGAGTTCTGCTGTCCTCTATTGGCATCTCTGACCACTGGTGCAGCACGCCTTATGCTTGGACTGCTGGAGAAGTGTGTCACGGACATGGGTGGCACCTACGCGATGGAAGACACCGACTCCATGGCAATCGTCGCGACTCAGAAGGGCGGATTGGTGCCGTGCGAGAGCGGCCCCTTCAAGCTGCGCGACAGCACAAGTGCGATCAAAGCGCTTAGTTGGGCGAGAGTGCGCCAAATCGTTGACCGATTCGAGAAACTCAACCCCTACGACCGCGCTGCTGTCCCTGGATCGATCCTGAAGGTTGAGAGCTGCAACTTCGATCGAAAGACGAAACGACAGCGAGAGATATGGTGTTTTGCGATCTCGGCAAAGCGATATGCGCTCTTCGTCAAAGCCAGATCGGGTCGACCCGCCCTCTTATGCGAGGACGTGAATTGTGAGGAGGACCATTGGTCGGAACATGGGCTCGGCCATCTACTCAACCCGAGCGACATCGATAAGGATGATCGGGACTGGATCGCTCACGTTTGGCAGTGGATCATCGAAGGATGTTCAGCGAACCGCAGGCCGGTCCCGTTTGCCAAGCTCCCGGCCATCGGAAGACTCACGGTCTCTAGCCCGTCACTCTCGAATCCGCTGGCCAGCCTGAACGTAGCGAAGGCCTACGCTCAGTGGATCAAGCCGTTCAACTTTCTCGTGACGTGTCATGTCAACCCATTCGGTCACCCTAAAGACTGTGACCCCAAGCGTTTTCACCTGATCGCGCAATATCAGACCGACTCGAAGATGTGGGTGAGGTCACAATGGATCGAACAGTATTCGGGCAAGAGCTATAAAGTGACCACCGACCTAGAGGGTCGCGATCGGCGAACTGCTTGGGTAAAGACATACGCAGATGTGATCGAAGAGTACGCTCATCACCCGGAAGCAAAATGTGCTGACAAAGACGGAAATCCGTCAGGTCAACCGACAATCGGGCTGCTCTTTCGGCGGCATGTGCGCATTGGAGAGATCGTCGCGATAGGCAAGGAGTCGAACAGCCTCGAAGAGGTCGACGCGGGGCTACTGCATTCCGCCGATCAGGTTTATACAGTGTATCCAGACAGGACAAGGGATTTCTGGGCGCGGGAGATCGCGTCGAAGTTGAAGAAAATCCCTCTGTCTGTTTTGATCAGGGAGACCGGATTGTCACGGCGAATGCTGGTTAACGTCCGTGGCGGCCAGGTACGCCCGCATCGGCGTAATCAAACCATACTGATCGAGCTTCTTCATCGCCTAGCAGCGCAACAGTGCTAGCTTTCTAATTCTGAGGCGGAACCCGGCAACCGGCAAACGTAGACCGAAAGGCTGGTGAAGCAATACGATCGTCTGCGGTTATGATGGTTACGATTCCACTGAGCAATTCTGATGGCCTATTACATTGACCTCTTCTCGCCCGAAACGTATCGAGCCTTTAGCAATTCAGACCGGACGGTGTCAGGATTTCGACCCCGGCATGAAAGCCTTGCGAAACGTATCCTTCCGGGCGACACGTTTGTTTGCTACGTGACAAAGCTTTCACGCTGGATTGGATTGCTGAGAGTCGATGCAGGGCCTTACGAGGACAGTACTCCGATCTTCGCTACAGAAAACGACCCATTCAGCATTCGCTTCAAGGTGAGCAGTGAGGTGTGGCTCGATCTCGAGAAGGCGGTACCGATCCATGATGAGGAGATATGGAAGGGGCTTTCTTTCACCCGTGAACTGTTGCACAACTCAATTGCGTGGACGGGAAAGGTGCGCGGTAGCCTTGTGCGGCTTGAGGATTCGGATGGAGAATTCATTGCTCAAGTGCTCAGACGGCAGCTATTGACCCCCAAACTTTATCCAATCGATGAGCAGGACAGGAAGAAACTCACGACTCATACCATTGTCCGCTCCGACAAGGTTGTAAGTGTTTCGGTGCCCGACGATCCTCCACCGGTCGAAGAAGCAGCTTCCACGCCGGATACGGAAGCGCCGGAGCGTGAATCCATACGTATGCAAGCCCTGATCGCACAAATTGGTCACCAGATGGGAATGTCCATTTGGATTCCACGATCCGATCGCGAGCGGGTCTTGCGAGAGTGGAAGGACTCCAACGCGCGCGTCCTCGATCGTCTGCCTCTCAACTACGACGACACAACTCTTAAGACCATCGAACAGATCGATGTTCTTTGGCTTCGAAACCGTTCCATCATCCGCGCGTTCGAGGTGGAGCACACGACATCAATTTATTCCGGGATCTTACGTATGGCTGATCTACTCGCGCTTCAGCCAAACATGGATATCAATGTGCACATTGTTGCTCCAGTAGCGAAACGTGAGAAGGTGTTCCAAGAGATCAGGCGACCTGTTTTTTCTCTGCTGGACCGCGGACCTCTCGCCGAAAGCTGTACCTATCTGCCCTACGACGCCTTGCGCGACATTGCGCAACTGAAGCATCTCGAACATCTGTCCGACAAGGTTCTCGATGAGTATTCCGAAGAGGCAGAGTGATTCTTGACTGAACGAATTTGCGAATCACCTGTCTAAAGCAAAGTGATTCGCGACAGCGGGTCCTTATATGAATACGATTGACGGAAAAACTTATTTCGGGCTGACTTAACAATTTATGGCCGACTCGCCAGTCATGCTGCCGGAGTGGAAGAAGGGGCATTCGCGTCTCAATCCCACAATCGCAGCGCTCCTAAGTCGTGGTGTTGATACTGATGCCGCCGCTGAACTTCGGCGCAAAGGGTGGACCCTCGGCAAGTTACAGCAACAGACTCCTGAGACACTTCAGTCCCTTGGAGTTCGTGGAGAAGCGATCGAGCGTATCCTCGGTTCAGATCGCCCCCCAATTCCTTTTGCGACTCTAGCTCAGGTTCTCATCGCAAGTCGCATGACATGTTGCGTCTGCAATAATCCAAGCCGAGGCGTGGTTGTGCATCACTTGCTCGACTGGTCAAAATCACATAGCCACGACGAGCAGAATCTTGCTGTGTTGTGTCTTATTGATCACGACAGAGCCCATTCACAAATAGCCCATACGCAAAACCTCACTGTCCCATTAATCAAACGGTTCAAAGAGCGTTGGCAAAAACGTGTTGAAGAACTCAGCACCAAGGCAATCCTGACCGCCGCAGCCAAGGACTTTAGCTGCTGGTGGTATTTCAATAGGACTCGGCTATTCGGGATGGCCCAAGATAGGTCTGTGTTGTTGCAAAATCTTCAATATTTCAGAAGTGCGCATTCAGGCGGTTGGATTAATCAGGAAGGTTATCCCCTGCGCAAGAATCACCGCGCTAACTATTCCTTGGAGGGCGGCGATGGCGGGTCGATGTATGCATATCTCAAAGCTGTCTTAGATCACACGCTCCTGTCCACAAGCGTTCTCAACATCAGCGATGACCTCGATCGCAACTTCTTGAAAGCCGTCTTGCGACCCGGTCATTTAATCTTTTTGCAGGGCTCATACAGGTTTGTCGAAAAGACGAAGCGGGATAGGGGGCCTGGACAGACCGTTGAGATGTATCGTCAAACAAATGGAGTGCGCGTTTCGTCGACGATCGACCGATGGGAAGCCACCTCTAATTCTGCATGGTCCAGTTACCTCAAAGGGACATACGAAGCTTCGGCGATAATGCGCGTCGTATCTCTCGACTCCTTGAACGGAGAATTCGTGGTCCGGGGCTCGTCAATTGCAATCGGAGCACCTCTCGAGGGCATGAAAACTCGCGAATACTCAAATGCCCCCTACCGACGCGGCTATTACGTCCGTACGGATCAATTCGAAGAGGACGACTATATGGGCGAGTGCTTTGAGAATCCAGATCGTTGAGTATGGCAAAAACCCTCACACCTGATAAATTCGCAAGCGATCCTAAGCCGTGGCGCATCTGCGCGCAGTTCAATCTGGACGCCGCACGGGTTCTATTCACCCATGAGGCTGCGATAATGCTTTGCTTTCCGGCAGCCACGCTCGCACACCTGGGTCTCGAAGCAATGCTAAAAACCGCCCTTATCCGCGAGGGCTTCACGATCTTCGACCCAATGAAACTCAAGCAGCTCTCTGCGTCCACGCTCACGAGAGACAAATGTGCCTGGGGGCACAATCTGGTGGCGCTCGCGAGGCTCTTGACTTCGAAGCGTCCGGATTTCGACCTGCAAAAACCTCTTCGCGGGGTTTTTCCACCCCACGATTATCCAGTGACGATTGAAGATGGCCTGGAGATATTCGATCCATACTTCTCGGAGCTACGATATCCGCAGCAGCTCAACAATCTGCAAGGAATCGGACCCGACGATATACGAATGCTTGATGCAATCGCCGAAGAACTTCTCCCATTTGCAGGGCCCTTATAGGCTTGGTCTCGGTGTTTCGCGGCCAGATCGACGCTGACTGGCTCTGAGTGAGGGGGTGCACTTTTCCGCCGCCCTATCCCCCTACCCAGCGGCGGGTTGACCCATTCGTCTGCGGCAAATACACTCAAACAGGCGGCTGATTGTGGCTCCCGCCCGAGCCTGCAGCTGCCATATTCAATCTGAATTGCCCTCTCGTTCAATGGTAGGACAGTCGGCTCTGAACCGATCAATCGGGGTTCGAATCCCTGGGGGGCAACCAAGAACGTACTTATCCGAACGTCCTAGAACTTCTTGGAACTCCAAAACTATAATGAAATCAACTGGTTGGGCGGAAGTTCGGTCCACAGCGGTGCGGGGACGTACGGGTACAGCCACCCTTTGCTGCGGGTACGACTGCGGGTATAGTGAAGCCAATCTGTGGGTACGGAATTCGCCAACGCGAAAACGAAAATAGCTTAGAGAAGATCGCCGGTGCATGGTGGGATTGGTGGTCGATCGGCAAATCTCCACGTCATGCAGAAACTGTGATGCGCCGTCTAAAGGCGGATGTGTTTCCGGCGTTCGGTCACAAATTCATCGACGCCGTGACGGCCGCAGACGTTCGGAAAGTGAAGCTTGCCATCGAGAGACGAGACGCTCGAGACGTTGCCAAGCGCGCACGAGAGCACAGGGCAGGTTTTTCGATTTGCAATTGTGCGGGGTCTCGCCAGCAGGAATCCCGCTGCGGATTTCAGACCGAGTGACATCCTGGCGGAAGTCAGGTCTCAGAATTTCGCTCGTGTTGAAGTGAGGGACTTATCTGAGCTTCTGGTGAGGATGGATGAGTACAAGACCTTCGCCATGTACGCGGGCGCGGTCATCCGCCTCGGGGTCTGATCTTCGCCGGCATCCGCATGATGACTGGACGGTTTTCAATCCCCAGTCCTGAGGCGGATCAAGTGGCCCTCCCGATCCTTGTCGTTGGCAGAAACGGGGTAGCACGTATTTATTGGATTCGTTTCAATTCTTGAATCTTGATTCCATGCATATACATCTACTAGGCATGAAGAACTCGTTTACTCCAACTCTTCCGTGCATGTGCGCCAATATTCGACGCGCAGCGCGGGCGTTCACGCAGCGGTACGACGAGGCGCTGCGGCCTCTGGGATTGACGATCACGCAGTTCACCATCCTTCAGGCGCTTTCATTGGCGGGTGAGCCGATGCAGGGGGAGCTCGGAGAAATTCTCGCCATGGACAGCACGACCCTGACCCGAACGCTGGCAATTATGGACCGGCATGGATGGATTGCTAAGAAATACGGGGCCGACAGACGAGAGCGGCGGCTGCGTCTGACTCGGGCTGGGGAATCCGAATTCAGTCGTGCAGTTCCGTACTGGCGAAGCGCGCAGGAAACTGTGCGCAAACGGCTCGGCAAACAGCGTTGGGACGAACTGACGAAATTGATCAAAGACACAGCCTCAATGCTCGCTGACTAAGAAGTTTTGGATGCGAAGTAAGTTCTTCACTCCGGAAGAAGAGATGAATCTCTACGGTCCAAAGCAATTGGCCGACAGCATCCGCTCAGGTCGGCGAAACACGGATTACCTCGTCGAGAAAGAGGAACACGTGACAACAATGGAAGCTCTCGACTTCGGCCAGTTCCTCAGAGACAGTGCGTTGCAAGAGAAGAGGCTCCGTTCCAAATCCA